>Ga0189284_100090_pt1 | contig 144905 bp, 143 predicted proteins | sample N32C7minimetaG_FD_130314 | JGI IMG/M metagenome (GOLD analysis project Ga0189284, IMG submission 130314) | Marine microbial communities from the Costa Rica Dome - N32 C7 mini metaG | ecosystem: Environmental > Aquatic > Marine > Oceanic > Photic zone | place: Costa Rica: the Eastern Pacific...
AGGACCATGAAACAACGGCGCTTGCTGCACAACAAATCCGCTGCTTAACTGAAATCCAGATGTGCCAGACCCTCCTTTAGTCAGGCCGCTTGCTGTCTCAATTTACCTGACGACGGACAGTCGGCTCGCCATTCAGGATCAACTTGGTTGTCGAAAACGTCTGCAAGGGAAGCACAAAACACACGCTGCCGCCGACCATGTTTGCGCTCGAACGCTTCCGCCTCTCGTTGCCAAGCGAGAGGAGCTTTCCAATACGCTTCTGTTGTTCGCTTTCTGGGATGATTTCCCCATTTCACGTGTCCGGAACGCTTAGACCAGCCTTCCGCATAGCAGTTGTCGCAACCCGGGCTAATCTTTGTGCAGCCCGTCCAGGGGTTAAAAGTGCGATCCGTCCACTCTATCCCGGTAGTCTCTGCCATAGTGAATTCCCTTACCTTGCCCGAACGCTAGCATCAAAGCGCAAGGTTTAGAATCCTCTAATTAACGCTGAAGGGTTGAAAATTGTTCGTAGTTTTAAGCGCTTCTACGGTCGGCTTCTGAGGCCGCCTTTTGAGTTCGGTATTTTTTTGCTACCGCCAGCGGGACAACGCCATTACAGGCTGCGGGAAATCGCTCCACCCATTGGGCCAGCGCATCATCCAGTCCGAAAAATTCGTGTTGAAAGTCCAGTCTCTGCAAGCAGCACTCATATTCGCAGAAATCCTCGACCTCACACCGGCACACCGGCGATGTGGGCGATCAGCTCCAGGCTGTTGCGGGCGTTGTATTTTTTTATCAGCCGGGCCCTGTGAACCTCTACCGTGCGGTGGGAGATGTCGAGCGCGCGGGCGATCTCCTTGGATGTCAGGCCCTCGGCCAGCATGGTCGCCACCTGGCGCTCGCGCACGCTCATGTCGGCGAGCGGCCGGTCGTCTGAAATATCGGCAAAACTCCAAACAGCCTTGGCGAACGGCTGTCCCGGATCCAGCGACTGCCCGCGCACTTGGCACCAGAAGAGGGCGCCGGATTTCCGGCGCATGATCCGCTCGTCCTGATAGGTGCCGCTGCCCAGCATCTTGCTGACCCCGATCTTGCCGATGCGCAAGAACTCTTCGGACGAGGGATAAAGCACCGACAGGGAGACACCGGTCAGCGCGGCAGTGTCATACTCAAACATCGCCGCAAACCGCGGATTGCATGTCCGGATGGTCCGGTCTTCGGAGTAAACCAGTCCGATCGGCGCATGCTCAAAGGCAAGGACAGCCAGCTCCTCCATTCGATCTCCATTACGTGTTTTGCCGGAATATCCAGATAAAGCGCGCAGATAGTATCCGGAAGGGAGAAAAGGGAGGCAAAGGCATGAACCCGGCAGAATGGCTGAAACGCACAGCGGCAAAATCACCCGGCGCACCGGCACTCTTCACCGGTGTGCGCCAGGTGGCCGATTATGCGGCATTTGCGCAGACAGCCGGGGCGATTGCGCGGGCCCTTCAAGGCTGCGGCGTTGCCAAAGGCGATCGGGTGGCCCTCTTTATGGCAAACAGCACCGCCTATCTTGAAGCGCTCTATGGCATTTGGTGGGCCGGTGCGGCCGCTGTCCCGATCAACGCCAAGCTGCACGGGCGGGAAGCGGCCTGGATGGTCGAGGATGCAGGCGCAAAACTGGTGTTCTGTGATGAGAAATCCGCTAACGCCCTGTCTGGTCTTTTGTCTGGCGATGCACAGATTGTTATGACCGGCAGCGCGGACTTTGATGCCATGCGATCGGAAGCCCCGCTCTCAGAGCCCGTGCCGCTGGATGACGACGATCTCGCCTGGCTGTTCTACACCTCCGGCACCACGGGACGGCCCAAGGGTGTCATGATCACCTGCGGCAACATTGCCTCGATGACGTACAACTTTTTTGTCGATGTGGACGAGGTCAAGTCGGGTGGGGCCATTCTTTATGCTGCTCCCATGAGCCATGGCGCCGGACTTTACAACTTCATGCATGTCTTGCGCGGAGCGCGGCACGTTGTTCCGGAAAGCGGCGGATTTGACGCTGAAGAAGTTCTCCGGATCGCGCCAACCCTAAAATGCGTCAGCATGTTCGCAGCGCCCACCATGGTGCGCAGGATGGTGGATGTTGCCAAGGCCCAGGGGCTCAACGGCATGGGGCTGCGCACCATCGTTTATGCAGGAGGGCCGATGTATGAGGCCGACATTCTGGAGGCGGTGGCGGTGATGGGAACCCGGTTCGTCCAGATCTACGGTCAGGGGGAGTGCCCGATGGGGATCACCGCGCTCTCCAGGGCCGATGTGTCCGATCGCAGCCATCCAAGATGGCGGGACCGGCTGAATTCCGTTGGAACGGCACAATCTTCCGTGCGGGTGCGCGTTGTTGATGAAAGTGGCGAAGATGTTCCAGCCGGTGAGGTGGGGGAGATCGTCGTGCGCGGGGCAACGGTCATGAAAGGCTATTGGCAGAACCCGGCCGCGACCGAAGACACCCTTCGAAACGGTTGGCTGTGGACCGGGGACATGGGGCGGCTCGATCCAGACGGCTATCTGACGCTTCAGGACCGCTCAAAGGATGTGATCATTTCCGGCGGAACAAACATCTACCCGAGAGAAGTGGAGGAGGTGCTGCTCAGCCATCCGGCGGTTCATGAGGTCTCCGTGATTGGCCAGGAAGATCCGGAATGGGGCGAGATCGTTGTTGCCTTTGTCGTGCGTCTCGACGGGCAAAACGTGGCAGCAGCAGAGCTTGATGCCTTGTGCCTGGAGCAGATCGCCCGGTTCAAACGGCCGAAGACCTACCACTTTGTCGAGGCACTGCCGAAAAACAACTACGGCAAGGTCCTGAAGACCGAATTGAGACACCAGCTGATGTATGGAGGGAACGAACATGAGTGATTTGACTGGAAAAACCGCCCTGGTGACCGGGTCTGTTCAAGGCATCGGTCTGGCGATCGCAAAGAGCCTTGCAGGTGCCGGCGCCCGGGTGGGTGTTCACGGTCTTGCGACAGCGGAGCAGGCCGCGGAGGCTGTGGCCGCTGTTAAGGCGGCCGGTGCGCCGGAGGCCCGGTTTTTTGATGCCAACATGCGGGACGTTGCGGCCATCGAGGCGATGATGCAGGAGGTTTCCGACTGGGGCGGCGCGGACATTCTGGTGAACAATGCGGGCATCCAAAAAACCGCCAGCTACGCCGAGCTCGATGCGGCGACCTGGGAAGCCATCATTGACGTCAATCTGTCCGGCGCCTTTCACACGATGCGAAAGGCGCTGCCTGTCATGGCTGAGAAGGGGTATGGCCGGGTGATCAACATTGCCTCGGTCCATGGCCTCGTCGCGTCTGTGAACAAGGCGCCCTATGTTGCCTCAAAATTCGGCCTGGTTGGCATGAGCAAGGTCGCCGCGCTGGAATATGCCGCCGCCGGCACCAAGGCCAAAGGCGGTGTCACCGTCAACTGCATCGCGCCGGGCTGGACCGAAACGGCGATCATCGAGCCGCAGGTTGCCGCCCGCGCCGCCCGTCATGGCGGAGACCGGGATCTGGGGATTGCCGATCTTCTGGCTGAAAAACAACCGACCCGGCGTACCTCCGATCCATCGGAAATCGGTGCTTTGGCGCTGTGGCTGTGTCATCCGGTTGCCCACAATGTCACCGGCACGACCATCCCGGTCGACGGCGGCTGGACGGCGCAATAGAGTTTTTTGATTCCCGTTCTCATGCAATTGGCCGCGCGTTCTTGTGCGGCCATTTTTATTTGTAGGAGGGGGCTGCACGTTGCCCCTTGTGCTCTTGCCTTCAGAATGGTTCAACTCAACAGCAATGTGGGCGTAAGCAACAACCTGAAAGGCATCTGATGGATCCGTCCGGAGAACGGTTCTCAAGCGAAAGTGCTGACCTTGGAACGCTGGTCGCGCTTTTAAAGACGCATGACATTTTTGCGTCCATGGACGAGCAGCACCTGCGAAACATTGCAGAAGCCTGTCCAATTGAAGATGCCGCCGCCGGGACTGTTCTGTTTCGTCAGGGCGATCCGGGGTCTTTTGCCTATCTTCTGGTGTCTGGCGAGTTGTCGGTGGATGTCGACACGCCGCATGGTGAAGTCACCCTGGCGGTGCTGACGGCACCGGACATGGTCGGTGAGATTTCCGTCTTCGCGCGCAGTCCCCGGACAGCGACTGTCCGCACGCGCAGCACGGCGCAGCTTCTGAGACTGGACCGCGATGGTGTCCGCGGCCTCTTGATTGATCATCCGGACGCCATCTTGACCATCATCGGCGCCCTCGGAAGCCGCCTTCAGGGAATGAACGGAGCAATTGCCACCTTGACCCAGGCTGCCGAAGCGCTCAGCAACGATGCATTTCAACCCGGCATGCTGGAAACCTTGAAGGCGGAGGCCGGCCGGTTCGGGCAGTTCGCCCATGTCTTCGACAAGATGGCGGGCGAGATACGTGAAAAAAGCGCGCAACGCGAAGAAATGCGCATGGCGGCCAAGGTACAGGGCTCCTTCCTGCCGTCCGGCATCGACCCGGGTGCATTTGGAGAAACATTCGACATCGCCGCATCCATGATCCCGGCCAAGGACGTCGGCGGGGATTTTTATGACTACTTCATGGTCGGAGACGGCAAGCTTGGCTTTGCTATTGGCGATGTCTGCGGGAAGGGCATGCCGGCTGCCATGTTCATGAGCGTCTCGCGGATGATCCTGAAAACGCTTGCCCGGGAAGGCCATCCACCAGGCACCGTAATCAGCCGTTTGAACGATGTGCTTGCCGACGACAATCCGGAATGCATGTTCGTGACGCTGTTTTACGGATGCCTTGAACTGGAAACCGGCACACTTTCCTATTCCAGTGCCGGACACGAAGACGTTTATTGGCTTGGCAATTGCGGGAACTGTGAGCGGGTCGAAAGCCTCGGACCGATCGCGGGTGTTTTTGAAAACACGGACTATCCAACCCGAATGCGCCAGATCGCGCCCGGAGATGGTGTGCTGCTGGTAACCGACGGTGTGACGGAGGCCCTCAATCCGAATGGAGAGCTTTTCGGTCACGACCGGTTGAAACGTCTTCTTGAGACCTCAAAAAATGCGAGCGCGACAGGGTGGATCGAGACGTTGAACACGGAAGTTTCAAAATTTGCCGCTGAGGCGGCCCAATCCGACGACATCACCTGTCTTGCAATGATCTTTCAAGGATCTCAATCTGGGTAACCGGTAAGTGCTGAGCGCGAGCGATTGCTTGCGCTCCTGTCAGCGCCGCTTGCCGAAGGCCGGTTTGCCGGAGCCAGCCGGACGGGCACGCCGGACGGGCTGCTGCTGAGCACGATTGCCATCATCCAACATATGCTGACGGGTGAAGAAATTGTCCGGGCTGTCGTGCAGGAGATCAATTTCGGACTTCAGCGCTTCTTCTGACGTTTTGAGAGACTGGGCCCGCTGTGCGCCGACGATGCGTTTTTCGCTGATGAACTGTACGCCCATCTTCAGTCCGTCTTCCCAGCGCTTTTCGCAAGTGACCTCGAAGTTCTCCAGGTCAATCTGCAGCTCGAATTGTGGCGGTGCCATAAAGGCGGTTTCGAACTGCAGCATCGCCCCGCCATCAGAGAGATTGCGCACGATGCAGGGGAAGGACCTCAGGCCACCTTGGAAAATGATCTTGCCTTTTTTCAAGACACGCGTCCGCCGCGGCCGGTCTTCTGCCGTCCGGGTTTCCTGGCCGCTCACTGGCGCCTGTTCCTGTTTGTCTTCGGACATGACTGTTTGAACCGGTACTTCAAGGATCACATGCACATCACGGGGCATGCTATAAATGAATGCTTTCCAATCGGTGAATCGGTCGAACGCTGCCAAGAGGATTGCCCTGAAGCCGCGGAAATCCCCTGGAGCCCCACCGCGGAAAAAAGAGACAGATTTTATTATTGGCTGGAATCGTGGAATGCCATTCCTTGAATTGATTACCGCGCATTCTCTATCTCTAGCGCATCACAAACGGGCATGAATTGAAAAGTTTCAATGAGTTGTCTGACGCAACTTGCAAGGCTGAGCACCTCAGAAACGGAGGATTGATCCACTCCATTTCACGTGTCCGCCGGTTTGATGGCATTTCCGGATGATCGTCTGGTTTGAGTCATCAGACAGAGTCACAGTAAACCGGTTTTGGGAAAACAACGGTTATGAATATTATGTCGGCAGACCTGACGCCGGAGCGTTTGAGCAATTTGCGGCGGTTGGAGGCTGAGAGCATCCACATCATCCGCGAGGTTGCGGCGGAGTTTTCCAATCCGGTGATGCTCTATTCCATCGGCAAGGACAGTGGCGTCATGCTGCACCTGGCGATGAAGGCGTTTTATCCGTCCAAACCGCCGTTTCCGCTGCTTCATGTGGATACCACCTGGAAGTTCCGCGACATGATCACCTTCCGGGATGAGACGGCCAAGCAGCTCGGTTTGGAACTTCTGGTGCATACGAACCAGGAAGGGGTGGAGAAGGGCATCAACCCGTTCGATCACGGCTCGTCGGTGCACACCCACATCATGAAGACCGAGGCGCTCAAACAGGCGCTCGACAAGTATGGTTTCGACGCAGCCTTCGGCGGCGCGCGGCGCGATGAGGAAAAGTCCCGTGCCAAGGAACGGGTGTTCTCGTTCCGCAATGCGTCTCACGGCTGGGACCCGAAGAACCAGCGGCCGGAACTCTGGAACCTCTACAATGCCCGGGTTGCCAAGGGCGAAAGCATTCGCGCGTTTCCGCTCTCCAACTGGACCGAGCTCGACATCTGGCAATACATCCTGACGGAAAACATCCCGATGGTGCCGCTCTACCTTGCCGCCAAGCGCCCCGTCGTTGAACGCGACGGCATGCTGATCATGGTCGACGATGAACGGATGACCTTGCAGCCCGGCGAGGTGGTCGAGGAAAAGATGATCCGCTTCCGCACCCTCGGCTGTTACCCGCTGACGGGCGCGATTGAATCGGATGCCACGACTTTGCCCGACATCGTCAAGGAAATGCTGATTGCCCGCACGTCCGAGCGCCAGGGCCGCCTGATCGACAAGGACGAAAGCGCCTCGATGGAAAAGAAAAAGCGTGAGGGGTATTTCTGATGAGCGTTCTTGAAGACACCCTGACCAGTTCCGAAGCTGTTGCCGCCTATGTGGCTGCTCAGGAGCAAAAGGACCAGCTGCGGTTCCTGACCTGCGGCTCGGTGGATGACGGCAAGTCGACCCTGATCGGCCGTCTGCTCTATGACACCAAGCTGATCTTCGAGGATCAGCTGGCCGCCCTTGAGCGGGACTCGAAGAAACACGGCACGGTCGGCGAAGACATTGATCTGGCGCTGCTGGTCGACGGGCTGGAAGCGGAACGCGAGCAGGGCATCACGATTGATGTCGCCTACCGCTTCTTTGCCACCGACAAGCGCAAGTTCATCGTCGCCGACACACCGGGCCACGAGCAATACACCCGCAACATGGCAACCGGCGCCTCAACCGCAGATCTGGCCGTGCTGCTGGTCGATGCCCGCCATGGCCTGCAGGTGCAGACCCGCCGCCATGCCTTCATTGCCTCGCTGCTCGGCATCCGCCACGTGGTGCTGGCGGTGAACAAGATCGATCTCGTCGATTATTCGGAAGAGCGTTTTGACGAAATCCGGAAGGACTTTGAAACCTTCGCCAGCGGCTTTGACTTTGAAAGCCTGGTGGCGATCCCGATGTCCGCCCGCTTTGGTGACAATGTCACGGCCAAGGGTGGGAACATGGACTGGTTCACCGGTCCAACGCTTCTGGAGCATCTGGAGACGATCGAGGTGGGCGAGCACGAGCTGGAAGCCCCGTTCCGCTTCCCCGTGCAATGGGTCAACCGGCCGAACCTCGACTTCCGCGGCTATTCTGGAACGGTCGCCAGCGGCCGGGTGGCCGTCGGGGATGAGATCGTTGTGGCAGGCCCTGCCAAAACCAGCACCATCAAGCAGATCATCGCGCCGACCGGCGAGGTCGAAGAAGCCCGTGCGGGCGAAGCCGTTACGCTGACCCTTCAGGACGAGATCGACATCTCGCGCGGCGATCTTCTCAGCGCGCCGTCTGCCCGTCCGGATGTGGCGGACCAGATGGCCGCGCACCTCATCTGGATGTCGGAAGACGCGCTGCTGCCCGGCCGCTCGTATCTCCTGAAGATTGGCGGGAAGACGGTCAATGCGACGGTCACGGAGATCAAGCACAAGATCAACGTCAACACGTTTGAACATGTGGCCGGCAAGACGCTGGATCTGAATGAGATTGCCTTCTGCAATCTCAGCCTCTCTTCAGATGTTGCCTTTGACCCGTACGAGGCCAACCGGACAACGGGATCGTTCATCCTGATCGACCGGATGACCAACCAGACGGTTGGGGCGGGCATGGTGTGGTTTGCGCTGCGCCGGGCAACCAACATTCACTGGCAGGCGCTCGACGTCGACCGCAAGGCGCGGGCCGACAAGATGGGCCAGCAACCGGCGGTTCTGTGGTTCACCGGGCTGTCCGGCTCCGGCAAGTCGACCATCGCCTCGCTGGTTGAAAAGCGCCTGCATGCGGAAGGCCGGCACACCTACACGCTCGACGGCGACAACGTGCGTCACGGGCTCAACCGGGATCTCGGCTTTACCGATGCTGACCGGGTGGAGAACATCCGCCGGGTGGGCGAGGTTGCCAAGCTCATGGCCGACGCCGGTTTGATCACGCTGGTCTCCTTCATCTCGCCGTTCCGCTCCGAGCGGCGGATGGCACGGGACCTGATGGGCGAGGGCGAGTTCATCGAGGTGTTCGTCGACACGCCGATCGAGGAATGCAAGAAACGCGATCCGAAGGGGCTTTATGCCAAGGCGGAAGCGGGTGAGATCAAGAACTTCACCGGCATCGACAGTCCCTATGAAGCCCCGGAAAACCCGGAGATCCGCATCCACAATGTCGGCCGCCCACCGGAAGAGGTGGCAGATGAGATCGTTGCGTTTTTGCGCGCGCGCGGCTTCCTGAGTGTTCTCGGTATGGATGGTGACGGGATTTAGAGCGGTCTAACTCACTGCTCTGTCCATCACGATAGGCCCCGGATGATGTCCGGGGCGGAGCTCAGAAATATGGCGCTCTCTTGCCTCTTCGAAATTCAACTTCGCCGTCCCGGACGTGATCCGGGACCAGCCTCCTAACAGTAAACAAATCCGCAGTCCCGGCCTCCGAGCTGGGACACGCACTTCAATTAAAATCAGCCGACGGTCACCGGCGGTTGACAGACGTCCACCCATTCGGCGCTCGTGATCTCCGCCATCCGGTCCGGAGCAATACGGACGGCCGCATTGGTCGCGCCTGCCGCCGGAATGACAACGTCATAGGCCTTCAGAGAGACATCGCAGTAAATCTTCAGCGTTGAGGGCAGACCAAACGGGCAGACGCCGCCGATCGGATGGCTGGTGATCTCGACTACGTCCTCGGCGCTGAGCATCTTTGCTTTGCCGCCGAAAGCCGCCTTGGCCTTTTTGTTGTCGAGCCGCGCATCGCCGCGCGCAACCAGCAAGAACACCTCATCCTTGACCCTGAACGAGAGCGTTTTGGCGATCTGACCCGGCTCTACGCCATGCGCAGCCGCCGCCAGATCAACTGTCGCACTGCTGTCCTCCGTAACCAAAACCTCAAGATCCGGGGCGGCCTCAGCCAAATGAGCACGGACAGATTCAAGCGACATGCGAAGCCTTTCTCAAGAAGATGCGAAAATACAAACGAAGATCAAAACTTTCCAATGTTGACATCGGTCCTACATTGTCTGTGTGTAAAGCTTCCAATCTTGTGGAGAATGTAAACAAAACGTTCACTATGTTTCCATAATTTGGACAGCGTCCTGTGGGAAGAAGGTTATTGTGACTGGTGGTTGTTATCCCGTGGCTATTAAGTGCCGGATGACTCTGAACAAATAGGATAAGCAAATGGCAAAAGCCATGCCTGCTGCAACTGAAGGGCGTAGCCGCCGACAAGGTCCAGGCACCGCACGCGGGCCTAATCCAGCCAGCGCGCCGGACGGCGTGGGTTTCCTTATTGTCAAGAACGGGCTCTTTTGGGGCTCGATCGTGGTTTCCGGCGGCGCGATTTACACGTTGGTGTCGTTGGTGTTTTAATCGCCAGACATGTCAAATCTTCTGCGTCGTCTTGGATCATGGCTCGAAAATGAGCCGCGAAGACATTCGATCTCTTTTGGCAACTGCCAGACAAAAATTAAGACCAGATCTCACTCGGATTTCGTGCACTCGCGCCTGCGGTCCACGGTTTCTTTTTGTTTCTTCTTGTCTTGATCGTAATGCCACTTGATGGCGAAGAACATGCCAACGCACAAGACGATGATCTTGAAAGGGAAAAAAATTATTGGGAACAGGTCTGACCAATGATCCATTTGCATATGTCCACGCTTTAAGATGCCGCTCCCTTCAGTAGAGACCGCTACCTCAATACCTCCGAGTGCAACACCTGCCATTCTGACGCAGCTTGAGTTGCTGCAATCGCCCCGCACATGTCCGGCTTTTACGGAATGGCTTTGGCGGCTTTGCCGACTTGAGTTCTTCCGCCAGTGCCGCCGTCACTTTCCCGGTTCAACGAGTTTTATTCGGTGCACAACACAGCAGTCCCTACAGGTCGCTATCCAACCGGTTGGCGCCGAAATGGTGCGGCGGGCGGAATGTCTCCGGCAATGGGATGCGTGGCGGGACACCGGAAACCTCGGCAATCATTGCTTCGGCGATCAAATGCGCTATTCCATAGGAAATCTTGAAGCCACCTGTGGCCGCGAAGGTTCGCTCGTGGCCGGGAAGGGCACCGACCAACGGGTCGCGCTTGTTGCATCTTGGCCGGATGCCGGCCCATTCGGTCAGCACCTCGCGCCCCTTCAAAGACGGACAGAAAGCGGTGGCCCGCCGGATCAGATCGGCGGAGCGGTCCGGGTCGACCTCGGTATCCTGCGCAGTGCGGTCTGAGGTGCTGCCAATTGCGACGGTGCCATCGTCATGCGGCACCACATAAAGACCATCACAATAGATGGCCGGCCGGTTTTCCAGGCCCCGGCCGTCCATCAAGAGGGCTTGCCCTTTTTCACCCCGGCCGATCGCCTCGCCTGTGAGGGTTTCGATGAAATCAAAAGCACCATACCCTCCCGCAATGACGAAGTTGGTAGCATTGAGCGTCTGCCCATCGCTCAGATGAACCGCACCTTTATCTTCATCGAACCCGGAGACGCCTGTTTCTTCCAGCAAGAGACCATGTGTTTCCACGAAGCTTGCCAATGCCTTCAGATAAAGACGGGGAGCAACCCGGGCCGCCAGCGTTTCAAAGACAATGCCGTATGGGGCTGCCTCCGCGCTCAGCCAATCCGAGCGACTGCCCCGCGGTTCGACGACATAGGAAAAACCGGTTTCCTCAGGATGCCAGCGCTGTTTGCTTTCCTCGGCGCGCTCCAGATGGTGGTCCAGTTTGTCCTGTGTTGTCAGCGGCAGGATCCGGCCAAGGCGCTTGTAGCCGCAGGTGACGCCAGAGAGCTGTTCCAGGTCTCTGATATGGTCGGAAAGGCTTGAGAGCGCCTGAAACTGGAACTCTTTCTTTGGGTTCCAGCGGGCTGGCATGTGCGGCATCAATGCGCCAAGCAATCCGCCACTTGCCCCCGCACCAACATAGCGAGCTTCCACGACAGCAACCTTCAGGCCAGCCTTGAGTCCGGCATAGGCTATCGACAGGCCGAAAATACCGGCACCGGCAATTACCAGGTCATATCGTTCAGAAGTGCTTGCCACGTTGGTCCCCGCGCTTGATCGGCTCTCTTGGCTCCCTTATGAGGAGCTGAGAATTAGAGGCTTGGTTTAGTGGCGTGACGGACGAAGAGCAAAGAAAAACCGCTGCGGCGTTTGGCCCGCCGGATCTAGAGTGGCTGGACGGGGACGTGCCGCGCGCCGAGGAGTATGGGGATACCTATTTCTCGAAAGCCGGCGGGCTTGACGAGACCCGGCATGTGTTCTTGTCCGGCAATGGCCTGCCTGAGCGTTTTGAGAGGCGCGAGAGTTTTGCAATTGCCGAGTTCGGTTTTGGCACCGGCCTCAACTTGCTGGCGGTAGTTCAGGCCCTGGAAAGTGTCGCAAATCCGCCGGAGCTGACGTTCATTTCGTTTGAGCTTCACCCGATGACCAGCGAGCAGCTCCGCAGGGCGTTGGCCGCGTTCCCCGAGTTGATCGATTGGGCAGAAAAACTGACGGCGATTTGGTCTCCGGAGCCAGGCTGGAACATCGTGCAGTTGGGGCGAGTGAGGTTGGTGCTCGGCGTGGGGGATGCGCGTATGTTGATTGGGGAGCTTCAAAACGCGCCCCAAGTGCTCGAACAAGCGGGCTTCGATGCCCTGCAAGTCGATGCCTGGTTTTTGGATGGGTTCAGTCCGGCAAAAAACCCGGAGCTGTGGGACGAAACGCTCCTAGCGGCTGCGGCAAACCTCACCGCCTCGGATGGGACGCTCGCGACCTACACGTCTGCGGGATGGGTGCGCCGGAACCTTCAGGCAGCGGGTTTCGAGATTGAAAAGATCAAAGGTTACGCCGGCAAGCGCGAAATGGTGATTGGCCGGAAGGCGGCATTGCGCACCTGAATCCGATTAACTGCCAGTGAGCGCCCGTGGCATGGCTGACTGGGTCAACCGGTGCTCGATCCAATTGCTGTGCCAATCCAAAACGTCGTCTGCGGGCATTGGTCGGGCAAAAGCATACCCTTGCGCATACCGGCAGCCGTAGCTGTGCAACAGTTCTGCATGTGCAGGCGTTTCCACGCCCTCTGCCAAAACGTCGATGTTGTACACTCGGCCCAGGGAAATAATGAGTTTGAGCAATTCCTGGTCCTGGGCATTGTTCAGACTGTCATGCACAAAGCCCTGATCGATCTTCAAGGTATCAATCGGCAACTGTTTCAGGTAGGCGAGTGAAGAGTAGCCGGTCCCAAAATCGTCCAGCGCAAAGCGGACTGACGAGAGGCGGCAATTCCGGATGATCTTTGAAACACGCTCAATGTCGCTGAGGGCATCTGTTTCCAGAAGCTCGATTTCGAGCTGACACGGTTCGGCAGCCGGATGCTTCTGAAGATGTTTGTTCAGTGTTTCTTCGAAATCGCTTGAGGTAAGCTGGAGGGCGCTCGCATTTACGCTGACGGTGGTGTCGAGCCCAACATCATTCCACCGCTCAATCTGTTCAAGGGCGTTGTCCAAAACCCAGTTGCCAAGTTCGATGGCCACATCAGGGTGCCGTTCGATTGGCGGCAGGAACGCGCCTGGCATCAAAAGACCCTTTTCCGGATGTTCCCAGCGTATCAGCGCTTCGTAGCCAATGACTTCTTTCGTGGTGAGCCGGATTTTGGGTTGGTAGTGCAGGCGGAAAGCGTCCGTTTTCAGGGCCTTTTTGGCATCCGCCACCTGAGCATAATATTCTGTCAGCTTGCGGTCCTGTTCCGGATCGAAGAACTTGTATTGGTTCCTGCCGGAGATCTTCGCCTCATACATTGCCTGATCGGCTTGCCGCTCCAGCTGGTCGCCGTCAATCTCTTCCGCCTGCGGGTAGAAGGTGACGCCAATACTGGCGGAAACGGATGCTGTCGCCGCACCAAGCTTGAATTCCTTGGACGCAGCATCAAGGATCCGGTTCAGCGTGCTGCCGCAGCTCTTTTCATCCGGCAGATCGGTGATGATGGCAACAAATTCATCGCCCCCGATGCGCGCCAGCGTGTCCTCCGTCCGCAGCACTTTGGTGAGCCGGTGGGCGACCGAGACCAGCAACTCGTCGCCGGCGGCGTGGCCATAGGTGTCGTTGACGGCCTTGAAGCCGTCGAGATCAATAAAGGCGATTGCAAGGGTATGGCCATGCCGACGTGCGCGCGCCATGGCCTGTTGCATACTGTCTGCCAGAAGGACGCGGTTCGGCAGGCCGGTCAAGCGGTCGTAGCGCGCCAGGTGTTCCAACTGGCGTTCGTGGGCCTTCATTTTTGTAATGTCGACGAACAGGCCGATGTAATTTGTGGTTTTGCCGCTTTCATCTTCGATTGCGCTGATGGTCAGGCGTTCTGCAAAAACATCGCCGTCTTTCCGTTTGTTCCAGATCTCGCCCTGCCAAACGCCGTCTTTCCGGAGCTTGGACCACATCGTCTGATAGAAGTCCGCGTCATGCTTGCCAGAACTGAGAATGCTCGGGTTCTTGCCCAGGATTTCGTCCCGCTCATAGCCGGTAATGTCAGTGAAGGCCTCGTTGACGTCGACAATCGTGCCTTTCGTATCGGTGATGATGATGCCTTCATCTGATTGCGTGAAGACGTTCGCCGCCAGCTTCAGGGCATTCTCCGCCTTTTTCTGCTCGGTGATGTTCTGCGCAACGGCATAGATCAGCTGCCGGTCGACATCTGACCGCGCGGACCAACGCAAGTATTTTGCCCCACCGCCCGCACAGACATATCTGTTTTCAAAACCGTCGATGCCGTCTCCCACCAAAAGTGCTGAAAACGCATCTTCGGTCATTGACCGATCCTCGGGATGTACAAACTCAATAAATGGCCGGTCGGATACTTCCTGAAGGCGGTAGCCTAGTAAATTTTCCCATGAATTATTGAGCCGCAGTATCCTGCCTTCAAAGTCCACAATGAGATTGAGGGACTGTGACTGGTTGAAGAAACGCTCAAGGTCCTGCTGGCTGCGTTTACGTTCTTCAATTTCCTCAGACAGTTCCTGCGTTCTGTTGATAACCCGTTCCTCCAGGGTATCGTTCAGGTTGACGAGCTCCAGCTTCGATAAACGAAGGCGCGCATTGAACCTGTTCAGTGTAAGGTAACGCCAGACGAGGAAGGCAACGGATAGACCGAGGGCAAGGACCAGCATGCTGCTGTAAACCCTTGCCGGCGTCCAAAATGGTTTGGGTGCGCCATACCAACGCTTGTATATTGTCGTGTATTCGGGCGAGTTCACAAAGGACGTCACAGCGGCACTGAATAGTGCATGCAGATCGGATCGATCATTCCGAAACCGCAGCCCGCGCGGGACTTCTTTGAGCGGACTGCCAACTATTCGGATTTTGTCGCTGACACCTAAGTTCCGGGCGATGGCGTTAAACACCGTGTCAGGGTAGACGACGGCATCCACCGACCCGGAAAGCAGGCCCAAGAGGGCCTTCTCCGCGGTCGGTAAAATCTCAAGGTTAACATCCTCGCGCTCGCGCAGCATGAAGAGCCCCACGTTACGCTCCACAACGCCCACCTTTTTCTGGTGCAAAGCACTGATAAGGGTCGGAACAACAGACCCCTCCCGGACAAAGGAAACGATCCGGAATGTTTCGACCGGCGGTGTGAAGAGGTTGCTGCTCTTCCGTTCGGTAACAATACCGCTGTTCGGGATGAGATCGGCGTCGCCCGCTTCGAGCAGTTGGATGGCTTCGACGAAGTTTGGAGCAACCTTGTATCGAACTATGAGATTTAACTCTTTGGCGAGATGGTTCAAAACGTCGATTGCAAATCCGGTTGGATTGCCATTCTCGTCCAGGCTGTATTGTGGCGGCCAATCGGCCGGGACGGCTGCAATAATTTCGGTGCTGGTTGTCTGCGCGCCGAGATGTCCTTTGCCCGGAGGCGCGGCTTCCGTCGCGGTTGAAAACACCAGAGCGCCGGCAAAAGCCAAAAGAAGGAACAGCGCTCTCATATGTTCGATTGCCCCACCGTTGCATCCGTCGCCCGAAGGCCGCCGCTAGAAAGATATAGCGGGCGTTCTGTTACATGGGTCAGCATGTTTGAAGCAAACACATGATCCATGTTCCGACTTCTGCAAAAGCTATATTTGAACAAGTGAATATTCGGATAAAATACTCACATATATGTAGAAATACGATCAAAATACTTTGCTGAATTGCTTTGATTAATCCGTATTTTTGTCAGTAATTGGGATTGTCCGCTGCCGGTACGGCCAGTAAGCTTACTCGCGGATTGTTCGTTGCCATTCTGAACACTCCTGAGTTTGGCAGGTGTCACTGCGGATGACAGGTTTGAACGGCACAGCGACCAGGGAGGTTTTTATGGCGTTTTCACTGCAGGTTCTTTATCCGGTCCGCCCGGACACGACATTCGATTTTGGGTATTACGCGGAAAAGCACATGGCGCTTGTGGCCGAGCATATGGGACCGCATGCCAGTCAGGTTCATGCCACGAAAGGCATGGCAGGCGGACCGGATGCGCCGCCGGAGTTTTATGCAATCGCGACCATGGTGTTCGAGACCAAAGGCGACCTTGAGGCCGCACTCGCAGCGGCAGGGCCGGTGACGGCGGACATCCCGAACTACACGAACACCCGGCCGCAACTGCTGATCGGTGAAGTGATCGGTTAAGTTCCCATTTCCGGAACCGGTGTGACTGCAGCGCCGGTTTCGAACCAGCTCCTGATGTTGTCGGCCACCAGCATCGCCATCGCATTGCGGGTGGCCTGGCTGGCAGAGCCGACATGCGGCAGCACGGTGACTTTCGGCAGCGCAAGCAAGGCCGCCGGCACGTTCGGCTCGTCCTCGAAGACATCAAGACCGGCGCCGTAAATCGTACCGTCTTCCAGCGCCTTGATGAGCGCTGCCTCGTCAATCACGGACCCCCGGCCGACATTGATCACGACCCCGTCCGGACCAAGGGCTTTCAGCACTTCGGAATTGACCGCGTGATGGGTGGAAGGGCCACCCGGCGCGACCACCATCAGCGTATCGCAGGTCTCTGCAAGCCCGGTCAGCGTCGCGTGATACGGATAAGAAACGCCGTCCTGTTTGCTGCGCCCGTGATAATGGACGTCCAGTCCGAAAGCTTCTGCGCGTTTGGCGATTGCCTTGCCGATCCGGCCAAGCCCGAAGATGCCGAGCGTGCGGCCGCGCAGGGTCGCTGCGGTGGTCAGATAAGGTTTGCGGTTCGCCCAATGCCCATCGCGCACCCACTGTTCGGCCTGGCCGAGCTCGCGGATCGCCATGATCATTAGGCCGATCGCCGTATCCGCGACCTCTTCATTCAACACATCCGGCGTGTGCGTGACCATGACCTTGGCCGCAAGGCACGCAGGCACATCGATATGATCGTAGCCAACGCCAAAGCCAGCAACGATTTCCAGGTTCGGCAGCTGCTCCAGAAGCTGCTGATTGAACGGCCCGAAGCCAAGCGCGACCCCGCGCACCTTTGGACCGACCTCGGCGAGCAACGTCTCCCGGTCTTCCGCTTCATGGAGCTTGTGCACGGTAAAGCGTTTTTGGAGCTCTTCTTCTGCAATCGGCAGCAGGCGGTAAGGCATCAGGATGTCGGGCTTGGTCATGACGGGATCCGGGATAGGGGAGGGCGTTAGGCCCTTCTTGTTAGAAGAATTCTTCTCCGCCGTCGAGCCCGGTTCAGGCCGTACGCCGCCCCTTGGCTTTCGTTTTTTGGCCGGAAAATTTCGGCATCAGGACACTCTTTTGGGCAAATTGCCGCCAAACCATTTTCTGCATTCACCCGGCCGGGTTTAGGCGCTATCTACAGCGCAACAAGGAGAGGCCGCACATGTCAAAGACGGGCATCATGATTTGCGGGCACGGCAGCCGCGCCAAAATTGCCGAAGAAGAATTTGCACTCCTCGCAAAAGGTTTGCGGGCGCGCTATCCGGATACTCCGGTGGAATACGGCTTTCTGGAATATTCCGCGCCGAACATTCATATGGGGCTCGATTCCCTGCGCGATCAGGGAGTGACGCATATCCTGGCCGTGCCGGGCATGCTGTTTGCCGCCACCCACGCCAAAAACGACATCCCGTCGGTGCTCACAACCTATCAGGAAAAGAACCCGGGCCTCACTGTCAGCTATGGCCGCGAACTCGGGTTGCACCCGCAGATGATCGCCGCCTTCGAGGCACGGATCCTCGAAGCTCTGGGCGTTGACCACGTGCACGACGGCGACCTTTACGACACCATGCTGGTGGTCGTTGGCCGCGGCACCTCCGACACGCTGGCCAATGCGGAAGCCGCGCGCCTGACACGGATCGTCACCGAAAACCTCGGCTTCGGCTGGTCGGAAACCGTCTATTCCGGCGTCACCTTTCCCTCCGTTGGGCGGGGCCTCGAGATGGCTCTGAAGCTCGGTTACAAAAAGATCGTTGTCGCCCCGTATTTCCTGTTCTCAGGCCGTCTGATCGACCGGATCTACAACTATGTCGACAAGGTCGCGGAAACCGAGCCGGATGTCACCTTCTACAAGGCGCATTACCTTGCAGATCAGGCGCATGTGATCGACACCTTCGTGGAACGGATCACGGAAGCCGCCGAAGGCTCTCTCGTTGAGACAACCGATCTGATGGCGTCCTTCAAGGAACGTCTTGCCCGCGGAGAAGTCGAGGTGCATCACCACCACGCCGAATACCGCGATCCGCTGGACGATGAGGCCGGTGCCGGCGGTCATGATCACGCGCACAGCCATGGCCATGATCACGGGCATCACCACCATGATCATGACCACGGGCACGGCCATCACCATCATCACGGACACTCGCATGATCACGGGCATGGCCACAGCCATGGTGTCTACAAGCACATTGCTCACCCGAACGGCCCGCGCACCATGATCGACCAGGGCGTCTGCTGCTGCTTCATGAGCCAGTTCCCCAAGGAAGTCATCGATGAGGAGCGGGCCTTGCGCGAAGGCCTCGGGATCGCGCCGATTGTTCCTGAAAACCTCCCCGGCTGCGCCCCAAAGCGCAAGTCTGCGTAAAAGTGGGGGGCGGTTGCTGCTGGTGACCGGTTGGATTTGGGGCGGCGCGCGGTTGCTTTCTGGCGACGCCCTATCGTTTTCCGGGAAGAACATGAGATGACTTCCAGGGTTTTCTATTTGTCCCTGCAACCGGTTGATGCTTCTGTCCCGGATACACGATGTTTCAGTGCCAGCGACGCGCGTTCGTAGGCAGGCTGGACCCAGTCGGAATTCCAGAACCAGAGGTAAAATCCGCGGTCGACTTCATGCTGGATGACACAGGTGCCGCCGTTTTCCGGCCTTAGCAGCCAGCGGTGGTCAAATGTAATGACCCCGGGCAGACCGCCCGCCTGGCGGAGTTCGGCTTTCGGTGTCACCACTCGGACGGAAGCTTTGATTGTCATCGTGCTATCCGGGGTTTTCACCGTGTTGGTGACCTTTACGCCTTCTTTGTACTCCCCCTGAACTTGAATAAAGGTCGGGTTCCAGTCCGGATAACTTGCCGTATCCATCAACACCTCCCAAACTGCCTCGGGTGGTGCGGGGATGAACACTTCCGTCCGAAACGTTTTTTTGCCTGTAAACGAAAGGACGAGGAGCACACCGGCGAGGACCAGGAGCACCCCGCCTCCAATTTTAAGAGGAGCAATCATCGGCATTGCTCCTAAAGGTAACGCTCAAACCAGCCCATGATCTTTTCGGGTTCGCGGCCTAGATAGTCGTAGGCTGCAAAGCGGTTTTTCTCAATATCAAGCCACATCATGTCTTTTTCACAAGTCAGACCGTCGTAGTACTTGTTCACCATATCGAGATTGGTCCAAGGGTCGTTCTGGTTCTGGACAACTAGGGTTGGAACGTTGACCTTGTGTGTATCATCCAGGAATGAGCGCTCTCCCAGTTCATAACCAATCCGGTCTTTGGTCGCCTTGCCGCCCGCCCTGCGTAGGAAAGAGGGCATTCCAAATGCATCCAGAAAGTAGTCATAGAGCAGCGGCTGGACGGCTATCATCGCTTTAATGTTGGGGCGGTCTGCGAGGCCGTGATCAAGTCCGTAAGCGTATGTGGTAGAAGCCGCTCCCATGCAAATGGATAAAAGTCCGACATTGGCATTTTTGTACTCATCGCGCGCCACTATGTAGTCGACAGCAGCAATGACATCTTTTGCTTCTTCTGGACCCCAGGTGACCCATGGGATAGGACCGGTGTCGCTTTGGCCATGACCGCGCAAATCATACATCAAGACTGAATACCCATTCTCTGCCAGATATTTTGCCTGTCGCAGAAATGAGATGTTGCTCTTCCAAGGTTTGATGATGCCTTTGCCTTTGGGGCAATAACCGGCACGATTGCATTGAACGCCAAAGTGGCTTTGTACAATTACCTTGTCGGTGCTGCCTTTGATCAACCTGCCGCGCAAAGTGACCTCATCCGAGGTTTTAAACTCGACTTGCTCATAATCGAGCCCATAAAAGGCGGGATTGTCGAACATTGGCGACTGATGGGGTTTGACCATCATGTCGGACACCATGTTGCCGAACATTGCTTGTACCTTTCGTCCTGAACGATGCAAATTTATTGTTGTGGCAGCAGCATTGCTGCGATTTGTTCGATGAATTTCTGTCTGGATCCGGCGGTCTGGATCATAACTTCCAGCATCTCTGCGTCAGCGCCTGTTGGATTGTGGATCGGCATGCTGGGATCTGTTGCGCAGGCATAGATCTTATCGGCGACCTCTTGAGGGTCGGAAAGCGCGCCACCTTGCTGGGCCATCTGCTGCCCGATCGCCTCTATGTGAGCGCGCAGCTTCCGGGAGTAATCGGACAATTGCTGGTCGCCGGCATCCAAGTGGTCTTCGGTGCTGGCATTAAAACTGGTTGTTGGATAGGCGCCTGGTTCAATCAAATGAACGCGGATGCCGAATGCCTCACTCTCCAAAGCCATGCCTTCCGACAGGCCGTTGAGAGCAAATTTGCTCGCAGAATAGAATGAGTGTCCAGGCAGGCCGACAAGACCGGCCATGGAAGAGACATTAACGATTACGCCTTGTTTTTGGGCTCGCATGATCGGCATGACTGCACGCATCGTGTTGACCGGACCAAAGACATTTGTTGCAAACATCTGGTTCATGGCCAAGTCGCTGAACTGTTCGAAAAGCGCGTTGCCGCCGTATCCAGCGTTGTTGACCAGGCAATCAATGCGCCCGAACCTCCTATGCGTGTCCTGAACTACCGACTGGACGTTTTTCCGATCAACTACATCGAGCCGGCCAACAGCAACTCCGGGGAGCGAGGCAAGTTCTGTGTCTTTCTCCGGTGACCGCATGGTCGCCATCACATTCCACCCGTTGGCGCTAAAGGTTTTGGCTGCGAGCTTGCCAAAGCCGCTGGAACAGCCGGTGATCAAGACTGTTTGAGACATGAGAGTTCCTTGTCGAATATCATTTATTGATCCATATTAAATTTACAAACAAACTGATAATGTCAAGTTGTGAGTCTGAAAATAATTTACAAATCGACCAAAAATGTCTAGTTGATGAGCGGAAGGCTTTGAAAAGGCAGACATGTCGGAAACAGAAAAAAAGATAATCGAGGCGGCCATCCGGGTGTTTGTCCGCTATGGGGCCCGCAAAACTACAATGGCCGATATTGCGAGCGAAGCGTCGGTCTCGCGTCAGACGCTTTATGCAGCTTTCGGAGGTAAGGATGACATTATTCGGGCATCTATTCGTTTTATCACGACCGTAAATCTGAATGCGGTGCGTAAACGGCTGCCGGACTGTACATCTTTGGCTGAGCAGCTTGACGTCTACTTTGCCGAAACGATCGTCAAGTCATTTGCTTTGCTGCAATCCTCTTCCGATGCCGCGGATCTGGTTGCAGGTCACAATGAAGCTGGACGAGCGGAAATAGCAGCTTCACACAGGCAGCACACTGATCTCGTCGGCTCTCTGCTCGTTCCGTACACACGGGAAATTGGCCAAACAGGCCAGTCTCCAGCTGATCTCGCTCGCTTCATTGTTGCAGTCGTCATGGGTTTCAAGACCGAAGCCAAATCCATGGACGAACTCGATCAACTCTTAATCTCCCTCAAGATCGCTGTTCTGCTTGCAGCTGGACAGAAAACTCACTGATCAACGGTCTTTGGCAATGAACACGATTGCCATTGCCCCCGCGCTGAAATTCCCCTAAAACACGCCGCAGATTTCAAAAAGAATCCCGACATTCCAACCTGCGGAGACGACGAGCCCCATGGCGCGCCAGTTCATCTATCACATGCATGGCCTGTCCAAGGCCTACAACGACAAGAAAGTCCTCGATAACATCCATCTGTCGTTCTACCCGGACGCCAAGATCGGTATTCTGGGCCCGAACGGGGCTGGTAAATCGACGCTCTTGAAGATCATGGCCGGGCTCGACACGGAGTATTCCGGTGAGGCCTGGGCCGCGGAAGGCGCCAAGGTCGGCTACCTGCCGCAGGAGCCGAAGCTCGACGAGACCAAGACGGTTCTGGAAAACGTCATGGAAGGCGTTGCCCACAAGCAGGCCAAGCTCGACCGCTACAACGAGCTGATGATGAACTACTCCGATGAGACCGCCGATGAGGGCGCAGCTCTTCAGGACGAGATCGACGCGCAGGACCTGTGGAACCTGGAAAGCCAGGTGGAAATGGCGATGGAAGCCCTGCGCTGCCCGCCGTCCGACGCCTCCGTTGAAAATCTGTCCGGCGGGGAACGCCGCCGGGTGGCGCTCTGCAAACTGTTGCTGAGCGAGCCGGATCTACTGCTGCTTGATGAGCCGACCAACCACCTGGACGCGGAAACCGTTCACTGGCTGGAGCGGCACTTGCGCGAGTTCAAGGGGTCTGTCCTGATCATCACCCACGACCGCTACTTCCTCGACAACGTCACCGGCTGGATCCTGGAGCTCGACCGCGGTCAAGGCATCCCGTACGAGGGCAACTACTCCGTTTATCTGGAGAAGAAGGCCAAGCGGATGCAGCAGGAGGGGCGTGAAAACATGGCCCGCTCCAAGGCGATCGACCGCGAGCGCGAGTGGATGGGCATGTCCCCGAAAGGCCGCCAGACCAAATCGAAAGCCCGTATCAAGGCCTATGAAGATCTGGTCGCGATGCAGGAAGAGCGCCTGCCGACCATCGAGCAGATCCTCATTCCGGTCGGCGAGCGTCTTGGCGCCAACGTCATCGAGCTGGACGGCGTCTCCAAGGGTTTTGAAGACCGTCTTCTGATCGACGATCTGTCCTTCAAGCTGCCGCGTGGCGGCATTGTTGGCGTCATCGGCCCGAACGGTGCCGGCAAGTCGACCCTTTTCAAGATGCTGACCGGTCAGGAAACCCCGGACAACGGCAAGATCACCGTCGGTGAGAGCGTGCATCTTGGGTATGTAGATCAGTCCCGCGACAAGCTGGACCCAAACAAGACGGTTTGGGAAGAGATTTCCGACGGCAACGAGATCATTTATCTCGACGGCAAGGAGATCAACTCGCGCGCCTACTGCTCGTCCTTCAACTTCAAGGGCCCGGCTCAACAGGCCAAGGTTGGCGATCTGTCCGGTGGTCAGCGCAACCGCGTGCACCTTGCCAAGGTTCTGAAACAAGGCGCCAACGTTCTCCTTCTCGATGAGCCGACCAACGATCTCGACACCGAGACGCTGGCAGCTCTGGAAGACGCGCTGGAAAACTACGCCGGCTGCGCCGTCGTGATTTCGCACGACCGGATGTTCCTCGACCGGCTGGCAACGCACATGCTCGCCTTTGAAGGCGACAGCCATGTGGAGTGGTTTGAAGGCAACTTCGAAGACTACGAGAAGGACAAGGTCCGCCGCCTCGGCGCCCACGCCGCCGACCCGCGCCGCATCAAGTACAAGCCGCTGACACGTTAAGAAGGCGCGGTAATTTCCGGGCTTTTAGAGCTTGTTGAAGAAGGCGGGGCTTTGCTCCGCCTTTTTTCGGTGTCCAAAAATCCTTAAAATTGTTAATCTCATCTCAAATCTCCCCTGGGTTGCGGGGTCGGCATGATTGACAGTTTCGAGGCGTTTTCCGTTCTGCTCCTGATCCTTCCGGGCATTTTGGGATTTTTCGTCTACAATCAGGTGTCTGATTTCAAGGTGAAGGACACGTTGCCATCGGTGTCCTGGGTGATCTTCTTTTTGTTGGCAACGCAGATCACATCCATCGGCCTGTTCGGCCAGAGCTTCTTTCCCGATCTTGGCGCGGAAACACAATCCGGCGCACAGCAGAAGATCACGGCCTATCTCGGCGATATCTCGGCAACGCCCCTGATCGTTGCAGCTGCTTACGGCATCCTGTTCGGGTTCTTGAAAAACTACTCCGTCAGTCACCGCATTCTGAAAACCTTGAAATTTTCAAAGCGGATCAGCAGCCGGCAGCCTTGGAATGAGGTGTTTCACGAGAGGCGGGGTATTTGGGTTGTGGTGCGTTTCAAGGACGGCACGGCGCTCTCCGGCTGGCCGCACTACTACGCTGACGACCAGGGCGGGGAAACACAGCAACTCTATTTGAAGCAAGCCGTCTGGTATGTGCCGGTGGCCGAGAGCAAGACCTTCGTCCCCTCAGCCGGTACGCAGGTTCAGCAAGTTCCAGCTGGTGAAGTTCTGTTGCCGGACATGTCGAATGTCGTCGCGATCGAGTTGGAGGAGGACTAGGCCATGGTTGACAACAAGAAGCCGAAGGGTGATCAGAGGAGGGTGGTGCAAGAGCCGTTTCCGGGTGGTGTTTTGCCAGAAACAGGCGGCGGGTCGACCCCCTCGCATGACGATTTGACGCCCTTGAGTGTCAGTCAGGGAGATGCGCCGAAGGGACCCAGAAAGGTGCCTGGCGGCGGGACGCCCTATACGCCGCCGTCCGGCACACCGACAGAAACAGACACGTGAAATCACTCTGCTAAGCGCAGCCGCGACTTGCGGGAGGGGCACGCTCTCCTGTGTCTCCTGCTGTGTGTTGCCTTTGGCCGACCTTACGAAATCTTCATCGCAGCGCCGTCTTTTCGGTGCAATTGGCGCAAAGAGTGTTGTCCATCACATGTACGCCAAAGGACATTTGCCACTGTGCTGGCAGGAACCAAAGGTGTTTCGATAGGAGGGTTTCATGAAATTTGCTTTGCCGATATCTGCCATGGTGGCGGGAAGTCTCTTTTGCGATGTGGCCTTTGCCCAATCCCAGAATGTGGCCCAAACACAGCCCCAGGCCGCAGCGCCGGTTCAGGGGGACCCTGCGCCACCGCCAGCTTATGATTATGTCCAGCAAGCCGGGGCCATGACCTTTGACGGGTCAACGCTGACCCTGAACGATGCGAACACAGGCGTCCTGTTCTTTTCCGAACGCCCCTACCGCCTCGGTGGCCAGGTCAGCAACGCCGATTTTTCCGAGTACTGGAATGCGGGCAATACCTTCGCCCAAGTGCCGCCCAATGCGGTGGTCAGCCTCTTGAGTGAGACCGGCACGGCGCCGGCACTTGTGGAACTGACGTCTGCCAAAACCGAAGGGTCAAGCGTTGTCTATGGCGTGAAGGTGCTGCGCGGCGATTTGCCGGAAAATGCAACCGGTGTCGCGCTCTTTATCGATCACGGACCGCGGCCGCATCATCACGGCACGACAGCAACCGCCCCCGGCGCTGCGGCGGGCAGCGTCGGTTTCGAGCCCTATGGCCCGTATTGCTACCACGCGCCTCAGGATCCGCGTTGCCGGGCTTGGCACCATCCGTATCACCCGTACCATCCCTATTATCCGCCTTATGGCCCGTACTATCACCCGGGCGCAGCATATGCGGCCGGTGTTGCAACAGGGGCTGCGATTGCAAACGCCAACAAGCAGCCTGTTTACTACTATTACCCGATCCCGACCGGAGCATTGCCGCCCAACTGCTGGATCAACTCGCAGCACACACAAATGGTGTGCACGGTTCCGATCCAGTAATTGGAATAGAACGGCTTGAACAGATCGCCCCGCGGTAGATTCCGCGGGGCGTTCAATTTATGCGTTGCACAAATATATTGTGCACTGCCGTTGCGTGAGGGCCTTCTTCCTGCTAGCTATCAATTCCTGATTGAGCGTGTCAGGAGGATACAATGCGGAAGTCGATCTGCCGGTTCAGACACCCTGCACCGTCGTTGCCGATCTTTCTCGCCCTCGGGTCAGCGGCATTTATGACACCGTTCACGAGCTCGGCGGCAGTCGCAGATCCGCTTCCCAAATTGACCCTGGTTGTGCAAGAGACAACAGTTTCGGGGCTGTCCAGCGGCGCATTCATGAGTGTGCAGCTGCAAACGGCTTTTTCCAGCAACATCTCTGGTGCGGGCATTGTCGCTGGCGGACCTTATGGCTGCGCCGTTGTCCAGTCCTGGTGGAATGCGTTTGTCTATTATCGCGCGTTGAAAGCGGTCGGCGTTTGCATGGACAATGCTCCGTCAGCACCCGACCCGGCCGAGTCTCTGGACGTCATGCGGGAGAATTCCGGGAAAATTGATCCGATTGCCGGCATTGCCGATGACCGTATTTATCTGTTTCACGGCGATGCCGATGAGACGGTGCGTGGCCCGACGATGGATGCATTGAGACAGGTTTACGCGGATCTCAATGTGCCAGCAGAAAGCATCCGCTATGTCGATGATGTCAATGCAGGTCATGGATTTCTGACAGCCGCCGACGCCGTAAACACCTGTCCGGCCGACCCTGACGCCGCAAAGGCGGACCTGACCTGCGGTGTGGTGGCCTGTTCCACGACTGCGCCCGACTACTTAAACAGTTGCGACGCGCCCCAGGGAGCAACAGAGAAGATCGAGCAGGCGCGGGATATTCTCAACTGGCTATACGGCCCTCTCGCTCCAGCAACCGTGCCCGTTGACGCCAATTTCAAGACATTCGATCAGACACCATATACCAATGGTGCGGCCGGGATGGGGGACGCCGGATTTGCCTATATTCCAACGGCCTGTTCTGAGGGAGAAAGCTGCCGGCTGCATATCGCGCTGCATGGCTGTGAGCAGAGCAGCGGCCAGATCGGTGAGAAATACGCCCGGCTCACCCAGTTTAACCGCTGGGCTGAGAGCAACCGCATTGTTGTGCTTTATCCGCAGGCGGCGGTCATTCCGGGCAATTTCTTCAACGGGTACGGTCTTGCGGGCGGCAACCCGAAGGGATGTTGGGACTGGTGGGGCTACAGCAGTTCTGATTTCCTGACCAAGGACGCTCCTCAAATGGCTGCAATTGCAAACATGGCGGAAGCACTTGGCGCGCCGATTGCCGAAACCTCACCGCTCAATTGACGAAGCGTCGGTTTGGTCCGCGATTGCTGTCAGGCAATGTTGAGGAAACGGATGATGTCTTCCGAACTTTGTGTGATGTCGTCCGAGATCTTTTTGATTTCGTCGGTCAATGCCCGGAACTCTGTGCCGTGAGACCCGGCCCTCGTGGCTGAAATCTTTGCGTTCAGCGCGATCATGCGGGATATTTTTGAGGCGCGTTGGATATCCTCAACCGCGGTGCGGACCCGGTCAATCTCAAGTGTGCGTTGTTCATCGCGTGTGGCTGTGATTGCCTGAAAATCCGCTTCGAGCGCACCGACGATCTTTTGCAAAACCGCGAGGGTGTCGGTCAGGACAAAAGTGGAAAAGTCTTCAAGCTCATTTGGCCGCCGTGTTTTGCCAGCTTCCAATGTGGCTATGGTGTGCCGGGTTTCACTGACAAACCGGTCGATGACCGCGTGCCCTTTGAGGCCGTTACGGCCATTCAGTATCGCGGCAACCTCCGCGCACTCCCAATGGGGCAAACCGAGGTCTTTGTCGCCCTCACACAGGATCTTGAAGCCGGTTTCAAAGTCATCGGCGGCGGCCTTCAGCATATCCAGTTGATGATCAGTGGTGGGGATCCTGTCCGTTGGGCCACCCGTGTGCCGTGCGTTCAAAACAACAGACAGGAAACCAACCCGCTGTGACAACATCCGTTGGCGTCCAGCAATGTTGATCAGTCGTGCGAAGGTGTTCTCGTTGAAATCCGCCTGTGCCATGAAGGTTGCTCAGCTTTGTATACGTTGACAAAGCGTACCGTCCTGGCTTGTGCAGTGCGAAGAGGAAATCTTGTGCAGGTTGCATAAATGTTGACTATCAGCCAAAGGTGTCAACCCGATGGCGCTGTCAGAACTTCTTAGATTACGAGACTTGCGGATCTGGTTTTCGTATTAGCCCAGTTCGCTGAAAAAGCTGGCAGTCGAACCAGATCGAGAGAAGTACGGCGATGCTATATCGTGCCGTCAGTCCAGTTCATGATGATCTTCCTAATCGTGCCATCGGCGGTCATCTGTTTCAGGACACGGTCCATGTCGGCAATGAAGGTATCGCCGTCCTCCGCGCTCCAATGCTGGCTGTAGCCGATATGGGCGGTTTCCGTGTGGACTTCCCGGATCGGTTTGATCTTGTCGAAATTGTTGGACTGGATGGAGAGTTCGACAGCCTCTTGCTGTTGCACATAACAATCAGCGCGGCCTATTTGCAAAAGACGCAAATTGGCATCAGTCGTCTGTTCTTCAATGAGCTGGATTTTGCCATTCAAAACCATCTCAAAAAACTCCGCGCCCGGAGTTGAGAAACCGGCATTGTTGCTAAAGAGCAGCCCCGCATAGTCCTTTGGGTATTCCCAGTGGTCCTGGCCAACGCCCTGCCGACAATAGACATAGATCGTCTCTGTCGCCATAGGCGTCGAAAAATGGCGGATCCACGGCCTGCGGATTGGCTTGTGATAGGTGCCGACCAGCCCGTTTACCTTGCCGCTTTGCACGAGGAACTTGGCCCGAGTCCAGGGGGCGGATGTCAGCTCGATCTTGTAACCCGGCAGCCGTTTGTCGGCCTCTTTAATAATTTCCGCGTAGATCCCAGCGGGCCCGTCCTCTTGGGCCGTCATGAACGGGGCATAGTCCGCATCTTGAACCAGCGTGACGAGCCGCACATGTTCATCGGCATCAGCATTTACTGTGCCTGCGCATATCGTCGCGACAGCGGCACAAATCGTCAGAAGGCTTTGTCGCACGGTTTTCATAGGTCTTTTATGACCTGTGGTGCGCACGCAGGTGTCATTCTGAAGGTTCTCGCTGGCTTTTTGTTGTTTTGACGTTGCAAAATCGCCGAGCCTGTCCCGTATGTCGATCAGTTTTATTACGTAGCGATAGTTTTTATTTCAAGAAATTACGAAACATCGAAAGTGTCAATTATCCATAAACACGCGCGTGTAGATATGATGACATTGCGGTGCAGCCGGTGGTTTCAACTTCCAATGAATTTCGCGATGATCCGGTCAATCGTGCCGTCAGCCTTCATAGCCGTCAGCGTTTTATCCATGGCCTTGATAAAGGCATCTGCGTTCGGCCCGGTCCACTTGTCGGAATACCCGATATAGGCAGCTTCCAAGGAAGCCGTCCCTGCAATCTGAACATTCTTGATGTTCTTTTCCCGGATCAGGACTTCCGTGGCGATGCGCTCCACGACATAACAATCAATCCGCCCTAGGGCGAGTTTATCGAGGTTCTGCTCGGTCGTTTGCGCTTCTTCCAGCTTGATCATTCCCAGCTCGACGAGCTCAAAGAACCGGTCTCCGGGCGCCTTGTAGCCGGTGACATTGCCGAACAGGAGGCCTTTATAGTCGTCCGGATAGATCCACCCGGGCTGCGCGATCCCGGACCGGCAAAAGATGCTGACTTCTTCGAAAAAGATGGGCACGGACCAATGGCGGATCCACGGCCTGTCGGTCGGCTTGTAGTAGCTGCCGACCAGACCTTGAGCATACCCGTTTTCCACCAGAACCGTTGCGCGCGTCCAGGGAACCGCCTGAACCGAAAGGTTGCTCGCGTCCATTCTGCGTTGCGCTTCGAAAAGGATCTCGGCATAGAGCCCTGCGGGCATACCGTTTTCAACGGTCATGTAGGGGGCGTAGGCGTTGTCCTGCAAAAACAGCACCTGATCCGCGGCGAGTGCCGTCGGCAAGGCGGCCAACAAGAAGCCAAACCCACCAATGAGAGCGCGGACGAGATTTCTGCCGGATCGGCGGCACTGCAAGACGAGCAACAACAGCGGTTCCTTTCAGTTCGTCCCAGAAAACCACGGCGGTCTTATTTGTTCGTTACTTTCGCAAGTAGATCAAAAATTTGTACCTGCGCAAGGCTTGCGGCGCGCTTCCATCAATCATTTGCATGAACTCATCACAGGCTTTTGCTGGCGGTCAACGTTCTATTCCAGTACGTAGCTGGCAATACATGATCTAAGGACTGACACCATGGCCGACCAAGACACCTGCCTTGCCGATACACTGGACGTTACCCGCAAGTTTAAGATTGCCGGGCAAGTGGAAGGCGTTTTCGGTACCCCGGTGACGGAGGACTTTCAGACCGAACCGGTCGAGCGTCTCGCCCTGACATTTGAGGGGGTGCCGGGGGATCGCCATGCCGGGTTCACCCGCAAGTCCGGGGGGCGCGAGCCGTGGTACCCGCGCGGAACAGAAATGTGCAACGAGCGGCAGATCTCCATCCTGTCCATGGAAGAACTGGCAATCATTGCTGAGCGCATGGAAATCCCCGAACTCAAGTCCGAATGGATTGGCGGCAACATCACGCTCTCCGGCATTCCCAATCTCTCGCTGATCCCTCCGCGCACACGTCTTGAATTTGAGAGCGGTGTGGTGATCCGGGTCGATGGCGACAACGCGCCGTGCCGCTTTGCCGGATCTGCAATCGACCGTCAGTTCCCGGACCGTAGCGGTCTGGATCTCCTGTTCCCGCAAAAAGCCCGAAGGCTGCGCGGCCTGGTCGGTTTTGTCGAAAAACCGGGTACGATTGCAGCGGGCGAGACGGTAACCGCGCACATTCCGGAGCAGTGGATTTATCCAAAGGCTTGAGTCTTGGTTGGCAATCCGCTTGTCTTCTTAGTCCAGCCAACAATCAGGGAAGATAAGCCGTGCTGCCAATTCATCACATGATCGACCGTGGACCGCGCCCGGTTGCGCCGTTCTCGCATGCTGTGGAAGCCGACGGCTGGGTCTTTGTCACCGGTCAGATGCCAACCGATCCGGATGCCCCGGATGCGCCCTTGCCGGCTGGCATTGAGGCGCAGACTGCCCGGGTCATGGACAACTTGAAGATCGTGCTTGAGGGGCTCGGACTGGGATTGGAAAATGTCACCTTCGCCCGGGTCTATCTGACGGAATTCGAACGCGATTATGCGCAGATGAACGAGACCTACCGCTCCTACTTCGAAGAGGGCAAGCTGCCGGGACGGACCTGTATCGGTGTAACCGCGCTTGCTGTCGGCGCGTTGGTGGAGATCGACCTGGTCGTGCGCCGTCCGTGAGTCTTGTCAGGAGTTGATGTCGCCGGAGGCCGCTTCAGCATCGCGGCAGTCCGGCACTGCCGCATCGAACTCGGCCAGGAAACCCGGGTTGAGTTGAAGAAAGTCATTCGAAAAATAGACTGAAAGCGGTTTGTCTTGCTGCACCTCTGAGCGGATTTCGCTCAAAACGCCCCTGGTGTCCAGGATGCTCTCCATAACCAGGTTGTTGGCGAGCACGGCTTCAAAGCGTCCGGCCAGCAGCATTTCCAGAAGGGCATTCGTGTCTCTGGGCGGAAAATCCGTTGTGCGATACCCATTCCGGCGGAGCCACGTTTGCATGTTCGCGCCGAGAAAGCTGGACGTCAGCATGGACAAGCGATTGGCAGGGTCTTTCGGGCTGAGGATTTGATCCTTGAGGAGATACCACGTCCAGGTTTGACGGGCGATGATTGCGCTGGCCGTTGCATAGGCATCGCGCTGCGCATTTTGGGACGCCGCAAAAAAGCCGTCCGCATACCCGTTTTGAACTTCGAGCTGCGCGCGCTTCCAAGGCAGCACATGGATTTCGAACGCGCGACCAATTGCATCGAGAGCGCAGGAAACGACACGAACTGCAATCCCGTCAAAGCTTCCATCGGGCTGAGCCGATCCGTAAGGGGGAAGGTCGTGCGTCGTTAAAATGACCGGTCCGGTTTCGGCTGCAGATGGCTGCGGCATGACAATGAGAGCCAACGCACTGATGAGCGAAAACACAAAGGCCGAAAGGCAAGCCCAGCAGATCTTGGCTAGAGATCGGTAAGATTGGAACACAAAGTTCCCCAACGTTCGAAAATTCAAAATCCAAAGGATTTCTATCCTGATTGAACGTCAGAGTAAAAGGGGCTCTTGCATGTCAGGTTAACAAGCGGCGGCCTCTTGCACGCCGCTTGTGAAATACTGATGTTATTCGCCTTTTGAGCGGGTTTCGAACATCAAGCCCTTTGCGGATCTGTCCGGGAAGCCGTGCCAATAGGTGTGCTCCGGTTTGTCCGTGCCATCGTCATTGCGGGCAAAAACGCCATCTTCTGCCGTCGCTATCAGGTCCAGATAGACAGCCTTGTCCGTGTCGTTCTTCAGATGGAGATCCATGAAGGCGGTTGCAAAGTGCTGCATGATGTTGTTCATCCGCACCGTGTCCCACACCGCATCCGCATAGTGTTCAAACGGCGCCCAGCCGAGTTCGTCGCTGAAGGGATAGGATTCCATCGGCGCGGGCATGGGAGCAGCCGCATTATGATTGGCGCTGATGAAGGTCAGAAGATGCCGGTCGGTTCCACTGCTTTCCTCCCAGATCTTGCGGATGCCGGTTTCATACTGGGAAACATCGTCCACGCTGCCGGCCACGTAAAGCGCGGGCACGCGCACACCGGAAAGGCCCTCAGCGTCCCAAAAATCCCGGTTTCTCCCCCATGGACCGATGGCGACAATCGCCTTGAGACGCGGATCGATCAGCGCTTCGTGCTCCGCGCTGCCAGCCTTGTGCATGCTCAAAAGCCCATCCGGGGCACCCCACTCATAACCGATGGATTTATCGGTTACGCCGCCGCCGGCAGAGATGATCGCGCCATAGCCGCCCATGGAGTAACCGATGAGGCCGGTGCGGCTGGTGTCGATCAGGCCCGCAAGTGGCGAGTTATCGTCCTTGGCAAGCCGGTCCATCTCATTCAGCACGAACATCTGATCAACCGGGCGGTTTACCAGCGTGGATCCGAAGGCTGCCTTGTCATGATATAGGCTGTCGGTGTGGTCGATGGAGACCGCGACATAACCCTTGGTGGCGAGATTTTCCGCCAGATGACTCATCAGGAAGCGGTTGCCTGGATAGCCGTGTGAAATCAGTACAAGCGGGTAGGGGGCAGAGGCTTTTTCAGGGGTAGCCTCCGGTTTGGAGAGCCCGTGAATGTCGGCCTCACGCTGTCCGTCCCGCAGGATGACCCGCATCGGTTCTGGCGCATCATGTGCCTCAGCCGGATAAAAGACTTCCACCGTCAATGGGCGGTCATAGCTTTCCGGCGTTTCATCCGCCGCAATCCGGACAATGTCGTATTGATTTGGATTGGTGAGCTGCAGCGTTATTCGACCGACCCCATGCTTGCCATGAGCTGCAAGCTCCGGCGCATCAGGGCGGACGAGGTCGATTCTGTTTTCAGACATGGCTTCTGCCGAAACAAGACTTGTGAGAGTGGCGGCAATCAAAAGGGATTTTGGGGGCAACAGGGGCACGGCGTTGGGTCTCCGGAGCATCGTAATAACTTACAATCTGCAACTTAAAGCCCACCCCCTGAATGGCAAGGGTCATCAGCGTGCTGATAGTTCGCAGGCGATAAAAATTCATGGCAAACAGAAACATCGCAACTGCCGGCATGCCGCAACTAACGGGCGTTTTGTCACAGTGCAGGATCAGTCTGCCGGGCTTACGTGGAACCACGTACATAAAAGCTAAAGAAGGGCTTGAACACGTGTCTGCAAAAACTGCCGAGCAAGAGCTGCTTGTCATCCGCCTGCTGCTGATCATTCCGGTGCTGAACTGGTTTGTGAAGGACGCGATGCATGCTGAGGACGATGCCAAATACTGGTTCGTCGGAAACCTGGCGATGGTCTGGGCCGTCTGTATCTTTCTGTTCGGCTATCCGGCCATCATCCTCCCAGCACTGGCGATGGTTCCAATGGCGTTCCTTTGGATCCTCGACGTCTGCCGGTAAGCGCTGGTGACCCGAATTTCAGATTCACCACGCTAGGCCTCATCGTCCGCTTCCGCAGAGACCCGCTTCTGACTTCCCCAGGTCTCCAGCATGTCGTTCATGGCATTTAGGACGAAAAACCGGGCGGAATCCCGGTCATATCCGTCGTCAAGCAAGGCATCATAGTCCGTATGTGCGTGCCGGATGCGGCTGGTGGCCGCCTGCCAAACGGCAATGGATGGCGGCAAGTGACGCAAGTGACCGGCGAGGGCTCCCTCAAGGATCGCTTCCGCATCTGCCATCGGCACACGAGGCAGCAATAAGCGCAGTGCCTTGCGCATGTCTTTCTGTCGTTTCGTGCCGGCCACCATGCATGTCCGGTAGCACATTTGGCCAGATACGAAAACGCGCGAACCGGTTTGAAAATTAGATAAGAGATCCTTTTCTTTATCTGGGCGCTGACTATATTCATGCCATCATGTCAGACCGCACCCGCACAAGACTGCTGAATGCACTGAAAGCTGCCGGACCCCAAACGGCAGCAGAGCTTGCCGAGGAACTGAAGGTCACATCCGTTGCGGTCCGCCAACATCTAGACGGCTTGCTGGAGGCGGAGCTTGTCGAATTTGAGGACCTGAAAGGCTCGGTTGGCCGCCCGAAACGGGTCTGGTCCTTGAGCGCAAAAGGCCACGGCCAGTTCCCCGACAATCATGCGGCGCTTGTTTCGGGTCTTCTGTCCGGGGTGACCGACATATATGGTCCGGATGGTCTCGAAAAGCTCATCGCCCACCGCGAAGACCAAAGCCGCAAACTCTATTCCGAGGTTCTCAGCCAGGAACAGGGGCTTCTGGGAAAAGTTGCCGCACTTGCTGATTTGCGGAGCAAGGAAGGCTACATGGCCGAGGTGCAGCAAGATGGCGATGCGTTTCTATTGATTGAGAACCATTGCTCTATCTGCGCAGCGGCAACAACTTGCCAGGAATTCTGCCGTTCAGAGCTCAATCTGTTTCAATCGATCCTTGGAGACGGCGTTCACGTCGAGCGCCATGAACATCTCCTCTCCGGCGGCCGCCGCTGCGTCTACCGGATTGCGGCTGCGTCCTGATATATTGCCAAGGCTAATTCACGCTGGAGCGCATCAGGTCGTTGTGCTCGGCGCTGATTATTGGAAGGCCGGCGATCGTGCCAGTTTCGTCAATGCTTTTCTTGATGTCGGCAAAGGGTTTCGGTGGGCAGAAGTGATAGCCTTGAACGAACCGGCACTGCAGCTGTTGAAGCGCTTCGGCTTGGGCCGCGTCTTCAACGCCCTCGGCAACGCAGGTGATCTGCATGGACCGGCAGAGGTTCAGAATGGACGCCACGACACCGCCTGTCATTGGATCATCAAGACATGCAACGAAGCTCCGATCGATCTTAACGCAATCGATCGGCAGGCGGTGCAAATATCCAAGGCTTGAATATCCGGTTCCGAAGTCGTCCAAAGCCAACCGGCACCCGGCATCGCGCAAACGCTTCAAGCACGCTTCCGCGGCTTCGTAACTTCCAATGACCGAGGTCTCGGTGATCTCGAACGTGATCCGTGTCGGATCGACTTCGCGCTCCGCGATGATATCAAGCAGTTTGGATACCGTTTCATGGGACGTGATGTCATGCGCTGACAAATTGAAGGACATCCGCAGCGTATCGGGCAGCGCTTCGATCTGCCTGATCGCCATGCAAAATAGCTGGATGGTCAGCCTTTGGATCTGACCGGTTCGCTCGGCCACCTGAATGAAAACGTCCGGCGGGATCCGGCCAAGCTCCGGGCTGTTCCAGCGCGCTAGGGCCTCAAAGCCGATGATGGTCTGTTTCGAAAGCGCGACGAAGGGTTGGAAGTGGACCTCGAACTCGGCCGCAATATCGGCGCATTGCAGGGCACTTTCGATGGCCCGTTCCGACCGGATGCGGGCTTCGTGATCGGCAGAATAGACAGTGACCGAGCCGCGGGCCGTCGTTTTGGAGTTGTAGAGAGCGTAGTCGGAGCGGTCGAACAGCATATGGGTTGTTGTGCCAGCATCCGGATAAAACGCGATGCCGCAGGACGCTCCGATTGCAACGGAGATCTCGCCAATCTTGAACGGCTGTTGGAGGCTCTCACAAAGTGCTTTTGCGACATCGGCGGCGGTTTCCGGCGGTCCGAGATATAGAAGACCGAATTCGTCTCCGCCTAGCCGGCTGATCTCCAGATCCTGTACCCCAAGCGCTTCCATGCGGTCGCCGACGGCCATAAGCAGCTGGTCGCCGACTTGGTGTCCGTAAGTGTCGTTGACCGGCTTGAACTGATCCAGGTCGATCACCCCGACGGCAAAGACGGCATCGGTTCCGGCAACGCTCTCGATCTGGCGGTCGAGCCGGTTGAAGAAATACCGGCGGTTGGGCAAGTTGGTCAGGAAGTCGGTCTGGGAGAGCCGCTCGTTCTCCGCATTCAGACGTTCCGTTTCCTGATGTTTGGCTGCCAGTTCGGAGCGGGACTTGATCAGGTTTGAAAAGGCTTCATACCCGTTGAGCAGCACCTTCAGAATGACCAGGCAAACCAGAAAGATGTTCATGGCAATCGCCGTGTAAACATCCTGGCCTTTGCTCAGGTAATAGACCAGATAAGGCGCTGTCACGATCAGCATCACCATGATGGCCGCTTGCGGCAAATGCATCAGACAGAAAATGCAGCCAATCACTGTGATCGCGATGAAAAGGGCGACGTGACCCTGCTCAATCGCGGTGCCGTAACTTTCAAGGCTCAAGGACCAGGTGATGTAGACAACGGCGACCAAACTGCCGAGAAGGACAGTTTGACGCAATTTGCGCACCGCCTGTTGTGGTCCGAGTTCGATACCCCTGGACCGGACCCAGGAGAGCAGCCTGAACGTTGTCAAAAACAGCATCGGTATGAGAACACCGATTGTCACATAACCGGGGGCGACGTCGCGGTGTGTGTAGGCAACAGCAATCGCGTTGACCATCAGCAAAAGATAGAGAAGCGGAATTTGAGAGTTCAGTTCCCGGCACTGCGCTTGCGCAAGTTCGGTGTCCCTGGGATCAATGATCATCCAACGGGCAAAGTCTTGAAGTTTTTTCGTTATCGCCCGCAATGCATCGAAATCCTTGTATCCGAAAAACAGCTAAAACGGTCTCTTAGTAAAAACACAGAGGACCACCGTTATTCAGAAATGATTGATATAACGTAACGGTATTGATTCGATTATGCTTGATGAAACTGGAAGTTCAACGCCAAAGGTTTGTTTGATAAGAAAAACTGTAAAAAGTACTTATATGAAAGCAGGATTGATATTAGCCGCTGCTTAAGACTTTGTTGACCCTGCTGGCACGACGTCCCCCTTACTTCAAAAAGGAACGCCCGTTCGCGTCAACGCCTTGCGCTTGAAAAATCTGCGGCATAGTCTTTTCAAATTAAATCGTTTTGCCTCAAATCGTTGGTGCGGCATTCATTCGTTAGCCCGCCTGGGTATTTGGCATTGCCTGCGAGGGGAGGGTGGTGTGATTGGATCTGGAACGCCTCTGCGTTGGGCTCGGACTATAGTTGTTTCGACCGGTGCTGCCTTCCTCATTTCTGGTTGTGCGCTTTCAGAAGCCCCAATTCTCTATCCTCAAGGGCCGATCGCTCTGGCGCAGCGCGATCTTCTGTTCACGGCCTTCTGGCTGATGATGATCGTGGCAATTCCGGCAATTCTCTTCACGCTCCTGTTCGTCTACCGGTACCGGTCGCGGCATCACAGCACCGCGGCATATACCCCGGAGTGGGAGGGATCTTGGAAAATCGAGGCCGTCGTCTGGCTTGTTCCAGCTGCCATCATCGTTGTTCTGGGCACGCTGGTCTGGCGCGACACGCACAAGCTTGATCCTTATAAGGAGCTTGCATCGGACAAGCCTCCCTTTGAAGTTCAGGCAATTGCGCTCGATTGGAAATGGCTCTTTGTCTATCCGGAGTTGGGCGTTGCCAGTATCAATGAGCTTGCCTTTCCAGCCGACCGGCCCCTGTCCATCAAGATCACCTCCGACACCGTGATGAATTCGCTCATGATCCCGGCGCTGGGGGGGCAGATTTATGCCATGGCGGGGATGCGGACGGAAATGAACCTGCTCGCCGATGGTCCGGGCACCTTCAAGGGACGGAACACGATGTTTTCCGGCGACGGTTTCTCGGACCAGCACTTTCTGGCACATGCCTTGACCGAGGCGGACTTCACGGCCTGGAAAGACAAGTTAACCGGTTCGCCGGAGGCCCTTGATGCCAAGACCTATCTCGAGGTCGCCAAACAGAGTGTCGCAAATCCGGTCACCTACTACTCGAGTGTTGAGCCGAACCTGTTTGGCCTGATCCTGCGCAAATACGCGCCGATTGTCGGCCCTCTGGAAAGCGAAGCTGCGGAATTGATTTGCCGGGGGGCTGCCTGATGCTGGGACGTCTGACGATTGAAGCGCTGCCCTTTTACAGCTGGGTGGCGATGGGCGGCGCGGCTGTGACCGTTGGCGGCGGAATTGCAGCGTTCCTGCTGATCACGTACCTGCGCGCCTGGAAGGTTCTGTGGACCGACTGGCTGACAAGTGTCGACCACAAGAAGATCGGCATCATGTATGTGGTGCTCGCGCTCATCATGCTGGTGCGCGGCTTTGTCGATGCGCTGATGATGCGTGCCCAGCAGGCGATATCGCTCAACAACGAAGGTTATCTGCCGCCCGAGCACTTTGAGCAGATCTTTTCCTCCCACGGCACCATCATGATCTTCTTCGTGGCGATGCCGTTTCTGACTGGCTTGATCAATCTGATCGTTCCGCAGCAGATCGGTGCCCGGGATGTCTCCTTTCCCTTCCTGAATTCCGTGAGCCTCTGGATGACGGCGGCAGGAGCGGCGCTGGTCCTGATTTCGCTTGTGGTGGGCAAGTTCTCACAAGCGGGCTGGACCGGTTATCCGCCGTATTCGGGCATCGAATACAGCCCCGGCGTTGGCGTCGACTACTGGATCTGGGCACTGACCTTGAGTGGTGTGGGCACCACCATGTCCGGGATCAACTTCATCGTCACGATCGTCAAGAACCGCTGTCCGGGCATGACCTATATGCGCATGCCCATGTTCACCTGGACAGCACTGTGCATCTCGATCCTGATCGTCTTTGCTTTCCCGGCGCTGACCGTGGTTGCCTTGCAGCTCTGGCTGGACCGGACCCTGGGCTTTCATTTCTTCACCAATGGGGACGGCGGCAACATGATGATGTTCGCCAACCTGCTTTGGATCTGGGGGCACCCGGAGGTCTACATCCTGATCTTGCCGGCCTTTGGCATTTTCTCTGAAGTGGTGGCGACATTCTCCAGAAAACGGCTCTTCGGCTACACCTCGCTGGTCTATGCGACCGCCTGTATCGCCTTGCTCTCCTTCACGGTCTGGCTGCATCACTTTTTCACGATGGGGGCCTCGGCCAATGTGAATGCCATCTTCGGCATAGCCACGATGATTATTGCCGTGCCCACAGGCGTGAAGATCTTCGACTGGATGTTCACGATGTACCGGGGGCGGATCGAATTCCATCCCGCCATGGTGTTCACCATCGGATTTATGGTGACGTTTGTCATCGGCGGAGTGACAGGCGTGTTGCTGGCTTTGCCACCCGCCGATTACCTGATGCACAATTCAACGTTCCTGGTGGCGCATTTCCATAACATGCTCATTCCCGGCGCTCTGTTCGGGTATTTCGCAGGGCTGAACTACTGGTTCCCGAAGGCCTTTGGGTTCAAGCTGGACGCCAAATGGGGCATCCGGTCCTTCTGGTTCTGGTTTATCGGCTTTTATCTCGCCTTCATGCCGCTTTATGCCCTTGGGTTCATGGGCATGTCGCGGCGGATGGAGCATTACGCGGATCCAAATTGGCAACCCTTCCTGGTGGTTGCTGCGCTGGGCGCGGTTTTCGTGCTCTGCGGCATCATCTGTATCGGCATCCAGCTTTATGTTTCCACGCGCCAATGGGGTTCGTCCCGCGACATCACCGGCGACCCGTGGAACGGCCGGACCTTGGAATGGGCGACGTCGTCCCCGGCCGCGCCTTATAACTTTGCGGTTGTTCCAACGGTCACCGACATTGATGCGTTTCATGAGATGAAAATGCGTGGCTCCGCCTATCGGAGGCCTGAGCGTTATGAGCCTATTGTCATGCCGAAAAGCACAGGGCTCGGTGTTGTTTTGGGCGGGCTCTCCTTCGTGATGGGATTTGCCGCCGTCTGGTACATTTGGTGGCTGGCGGCGCTGATGCTGGTTCTATGCTTGGTGTGCATCGGGATCCGGGCCTGTGACGACACCAGCGAGTATGTGATGTCAGCGGCCGAGGTTGAGGCGATCGAGACTGCCTGGCTCTCCGGGATCACTCCGGCTGACATGCATGACATGCGCGACTTTGAACCGCGCGGGGCTGCGTCCGGAATGACGCTTTCGGGGAGAGCGTTATGAGCGAGATGCTGACCATCCGAAACGACACTGACCTCTTGGAGGAGGAAGAGCATCATTCGCTTCGCGGACGGGAGTTCGGCTTCTGGCTGTTCCTTATGGGCGATGCCGTCATCTTCGCGCTGTTGTTTGCGACCTACGTTGTCTTGTCCGGCAACTCGGCGGCCGGCCCAACCTCGCAACAGGTCTTCGACCTCAGCCACACGGCCATCGAGACTGCGTTGTTGTTGGTCTCCAGCCTGACTTTCGGCATTGCCAGTCTGGCCATGGATAAGGGGCATGGGCGCGCCGTCATTCTCTGGCTTCTGATTACACTTGGACTTGGGCTCGGTTTCCTTGTGATGGAGGTTCTGGAATTCCGCGGCATGATCCTGCAAGGAGCGGGACCGGATGTCAGCGGGTTCCTCTCGGCATTTTTCACGCTCGTCGGGATGCACGGCGCGCATGTCGCCATGGGGTCAGTCGGCATCCTTGTGATGATCGGGCAGGTCATGACCAAGGGGCTTACGTTGCCGGTCCGCTCCCGGCTCAACCGCTTGGGGCTTTTCTGGCATTTTCTTGATATCGTCTGGATCGGGATCTTCTCGGTCGTCTATTTGCCCGGTGTGATGTAGGAGGCTGACATGGACCACACGGACCACACAGAACATCGCAGCCTTGGCACCTACCTGACCGGCTTTGCACTCGCGATTGTACTGACTGCGATCCCTTTCGGTCTGGTCTGGACGGGAGCGCTCACCGGACCGGCCGTCTACGGTGTGATTGCAGCGGCTGCTGTAATCCAAGTACTGGTTCACCTGGTGTTTTTCCTGCATCTTGATTTCAAGTCGACCCCGGGGGAGAACCTCTTCTTTTTGGCCTTCGCAGCCGTTCTGATCTGCATCATGGTCGGCGGCAGTCTCTGGATCATGTTCGACCTGCATCATCGGATGATGTGACGGTCTGAAAAGCGTGGTTGAGGCCTGACTTCGAGTGACAGTCTGTTGGTTTTTGCAACCGATGTGGTTTTGCCTCAACAGCTGTGATATTTCCTCCCCATGGACAAACGAGACCGGGCCGAACTGTTTCGCGAGCGTTTGAGCGCGGCGCTCAGAGAGCGGGAGCTGAACCGCTCCGATCTCGCGCGCGCAGCCGCGCTTGACCGGTCAACGGTCTCCCAGCTTTTGTCAGAAGAGAGCCCGCGGCTGCCCAATGGCCGGGCACTTGCAGCCATCGCATCCGCCCTAAGTGTCTCCGCCGATTGGCTTCTGGGCTTGTCGGCGCACAAGGGCGCGGCCGCGGAAATCCTCGATCAAGCCGTTCAAGTGGCCGAAACCGAACGTCACCCGGTCGACGTGCATTTGCTCGCTTGGTACCGGGACGCGGTTGGCGCCAAGATCCGTCATGTTCCGGCGAACTTGCCGGATGTCTTGAAGACAGAGGCCGTTCTGGCGCACGAATATGCTGGCGAAACCTTTCGGACGCCCGGACAGGCCATCACTGGTACACGCGATCAGCAGGCGTTGTTGAACCGCGCAGAATCGGACATGGAAATCTGTGTTTCGAAAGAGGCTTTGGAAGCATTTGCGCGGGGCGAGGGCATGTGGTCGGATTTGCCGGATGCTGTGCGCAAGGAGCAGCTGCAGGTCATGGGCCAAACCCTGGAGAAATATTACCCGTCTCTCAGACTGCATTTGTTTGGTGCGAATGACCGGTTCTCAGCCCCGTTTACGGTGTTTGGGCAAAAATGGGCTGCGCTGTATCTGGGGCAGCGCTATCTCACCTTTTCCAACACACGTCACGTGCAGCTGTTTTCCCGGCATTTCGATGATCTGGTCCGTCACGCTCTCGTGCGATCCCACGAGGCCAGTGAATTTGCAACGAAACTGTCTCTCGGGATTTGAACCGGATTTCAAACACTAAAGGTAAATCCAGATATTGAACCGCCTTTCGCGAAAGAAAGACCCCACGGCATGGCAACCATCGAATATGTCTATTCCGCGCATTCCGCATTTGCATATCTCGGCTCCTCGGAGCTCATGCGAATTTGCGCTGATTACAACGCGGTTTTGGTCCATCGGCCGGTGCTTTTGTCGCCTGTCGTCGAGGCTCAAAGAAGTCCCGCCTTCCGCCAGCGCACACAGGCACATGTCGACTATTTCTTCGGGCGCGAAATTGAGCGCTGGGCGGAGTACCGGTCCGTGCCGATCATCCGCAAGCGCCCGACCTTTCATGATGCAGATTACAGCCTGGCCTCGGGCATGATCATCGCGCTGGGCGAAACCGGCCCAGACACCGATCGGATGGCTCACGGACTTCTGGAGGCGCATTGGAATGAGGATTTGGATCTTTCAGACCGTACGGCTCTTGAGGCTGTGGCCGTAAAACTGGGGTTCGCCGCCAAGGAATTGCTGGAAGAAGCTTCAAGCCCGAGCGTTCAGAACAAGCTCGTGGAAAATTCCGAGTGGGCCAAGGATAAGCAGGTTTTTGGGTCCCCAACATACATCGTCGATGGCGATCCATTTTACGGTCAGGATCATCTCCCACTGGTGGAGCGCGCCCTTGAAAAACCCTTCTCGCCATCGGACTGGGTCAACCCGGCCGTTGATGGGTAGGGCGCCAGTCAGACAAAAACTCTTCCAATAATTTGTGCCGTGTTAAGTGTTTTGCCGTAACGTGAACTGTTTCAGGTCGTCAGTTGTGCGTTTGTACAAGCGTCCCTAACGTCGGAGATTGTCATGGTATCGATCCGCCTCGGGCTGATTCTATTTTTTGCAAGCATCTCCAGTGCATTGGCATCAGATCCAAACTGCACACGCGTAACCGCGTCCGCACACCCAGATTATCCGCCTTACCATTGGCGCGAAGGCGGGCGGATCGTTGGAGCAAGCGTTGACCTCAACAAAATGATCTTTCAGGAACTCGGTGTCGCGTTTGATGCGGTCTTCACCGGCCCTTGGAAACGAGTTCTGAAGACCGCTGAAAACGGCGATATCGATTTCTTGATGTCGCTGAAAAAAACGGATGAGCGATCAACCTTTCTGGAATTTACCGACACCCCCGCGTTCGAGAATCCGTTTACTGTGTTCACGTTGCGCAACCGGAGCTTCCCACTCATGGTATGGGAAGACCTGAAGGGCAGGTACGGCGCGAAAAACGCCGGAGACCGCTATGGAGAGCCTTTCGACTCCTATGTCGCAAATGTATTGGAATTGTCGGACAATTTTTCTTTCCAGGACAATGTGAACCAGTTGCTGGTCGGACGGATCGACTACATCATCCATGGACGTTATGTCGGGCAGGCGCAATTCGGTGCCATTGACGGGGGCAAGGCAATTGTCCCGCTTGACTGGAACGTGATGAACGGGTTCGTGCACAGCGGCTTCACGCTCAATTCTGCGTGCCGGCATCTGAAGGCGAAGGTGAGCAAGCGGTATGGCGAGTTGCTCGCGGACGGGACTGCGAAACGCATCCTTTCCGACAACGTTGGCCGATGGATTCTCAGAAGCCGGAATTACGAACTGAAGAAGAAGGTCGTCGATATAGACTAGCGGGAACGATCAACGTTCCCTTTTGCTGCGCCGTTGCTCTAGTGGTGACCCAAGTGGTGGTGATACTGCGCCTTGGCAACTTCCAGGGATTTTGCGGGTTCGAAACTGCCGGCATCGGCCATCGCCCAATAGGTGGAATATCCCGCAATATCGTGGGTCGGATCGAGCAAAGCGCCCGGTTTCAACCAAGTTAGAGCCGCACTTGCTGGCAGGATTTCGCGCAAACCCGCTCGAAGATAGAAATGCTCCGGCTTGAAGTCCCGTGGATGAGAGAGCCCGGCTGCGGCTGTGAACTCAACGAGCGACTTGATGGTATTGCGGTGAAAGTTCGCAACGCGGGTGGCCTTGTCCGGAACATCCAATGCTTGCTGGCGTTTCGGGTCCTGGGTCGCGACGCCTGTCGGGCATTTATTGGTATGGCAGCTCTGCGATTGGATGCAGCCAACCGCGAACATGAAACCGCGGGCCGAGTTCACCCAATCGGCACCAAGTGCCATGGTTCCGGCGATGTCAAAAGCGCTGATCAGTTTGCCGCTCGCGCCAATGCGGATGTCATCGCGCAATCCTGCACCGACTAGGCTGTTGTGCACGAACGCCAACCCCTGGCGCAGGGGCGTACCAAGCCGGTTGGCAAACTCCACGGGGGCCGCGCCCGTGCCGCCTTCCGCACCGTCCACAACGATGAAATCCGGTTTGATCCCGGATTTGAGCATCGCCTTGACGACCGCCATGAATTCCCACCGGTGTCCGATGCACAACTTGAAACCGACCGGTTTGCCTCCGGAGAGTTCGCGCAAGGTCTTTATGAAGCCCAACAATTCCATGGGTGTCGAAAACGCAGAATGGCTCGCCGGCGAAATGCATTCCTTGCCGATGGGAATACCGCGCGCTTCCGCGATTTCCTCAGTCACCTTGGCACCCGGCAGGACGCCACCGTGGCCGGGTTTTGCACCCTGGCTCATCTTGATTTCGATCATCTTGATCTGCGGGTCGGCCGCCTGTTTCTTGAACTTTTCCGGATCAAAGCTGCCATCGTCGGCGCGGCAGCCAAAATAGCCGCTGCCCAGCTCCCAAACCAGATCGCCGCCGCCTTCGCGGTGGTAGCGGGAAACGCTGCCCTCGCCGGTGTCATGGTAGAAACCGCCCGCCTTGGCCCCCTTGTTCAGTGCAAGAATCGCGTTGCCGGAAAGTGACCCAAAGCTCATGGCGGAGATGTTGAAAATCGACGCCGAGTAAGGCTGTTTGCACTCCGGACCGCCGATCTCGATGCGCAACTCCTCGACTTGGCCATGGGACTGAGGGCAGACCGAATGGTTCACCCAGCCGTAGTTGATGTCATAGACGTCAAGCTCGGTGCCGAAGGGGAGCACGCCTTCAATGTCCTTTGCCCGGTCATAGACCATGGTCCGGCGCTCGCGGGAGAACGGCCGGCCGTCCTGATTGCTTTCAAAGAAGTACTGCCGGAGTTCCGGACGGATGGCTTCGAACATAAATCGGAAATGACCCGCGATCGGATAATTTCGCAAGATCGCATGTTTTGTCTGGGTGACGTCCAAAATGCCGACAATGGTCAGAGCGGCAAAAACCGCAAAAGCCCAGAGGATGTGGGGGTTGACTGCGAAACTGAGGATGAAAGTCACGACAGCGGCTGCACTACATAACGCAAACACCGTATAGCGGGCTGGAAACAACTGACATTCTCCCTCTGTCAATCAAGAAGGTCAGTCTAGTCAGTCTCCTTGGCAATTGGGAAGGGGGCATCTGACCTTTGGTTTTTCGCTTCCTGTTGTCTGGCGCGCGCCGCGCCAAGCGGCACTCTGCGTGGGTTGCATCGAGAATTCTGCCGATTGCAGGCCCTCGGCTTCACACCAGATAATCAAGAGAATTTCTTAAACCGCTAAGCGCTGGTCTGCACAGGATGTGGCCCTGCGGTCGAATTGCCGAAGTGCTAGCAATGTCCATGATGAGGTGACATGAAACGAGTGTTGGGCGCGATAACCGCAGCCATGGTGACCGTAAGTGCATGGCAAGCCTCGGCGCAGACACTTGTTTTGGGCCTCGAAAATGTAGAGTACTTTCCCTGGCAACTGCCAGACGGCACCGGGGCCGACATTTTCCTGATAGAGACGGCGGCCCAAAACCTGGGCTATGCGGTTGATTTCCGGCCCGTGCCCTGGAGGCGGTGCCTCAACGAGGCCGCTTCGAACGCCATCGACGGTTGTTTTTCAGCCAGCTTCGAGGTGAGCCGCATGGACCTTGGCGTCTATCCGATGGCGGATAACCGTCCGGACACCTCAAAAGCTTTGCACGCCGACAGTTATTCGCTCTACGTCCCAACAGAATCGGATGTCGGCTGGACTGGGTCAGAGTTTGAAAATCTGTCCGGTGATATTGGAGCCATCTACGGCTATTCGATTGTGACAATGCTTCAAAATCAGGGCGTCGGGGTTTTCAAGGCCGACCGGCTCGGTCAACTGTTCCAGCTCCTTTTGCGCGAACGCCTGGATGGTATCGCTGCGTTGACCGCACATGCCGATCACCTGATCGAGCAAACGCCGGAGCTGAACGGAAAAGTTCGAAAAGTGGGTCCGCCTTTGGAAGAAAAGCATTACTACCTGTTGTTTTCACATGGCTTTACAGAGAACAACCCTGAGGTTGTTTCATCCTTTTATGATGAGATCAAACGGGTTCGGAAATCACCTGAATATCTGGAAAATTACGAGCACATCCGGCGCACGCATGTTGAGCCGCACAGCTTGAATTACGACCCTCCCGGTGGGCTATAAGCCGGGCAACACGGAAGTCAGGCGCTTTTCACCGATGCACGACCAGACGGTATACGGGACAAAATTTCCTCGGCCGCGCCCTCTGCTCCGGGCTCGAGCGCCATGATGCCGGCGGCGGCCTTGGCACCCATTGCATAGGCCGGAGCATCCAGCGCATAGAGCGCCTTCACCAGCAAGTCTGTCGTGAGTTTCTTTTGGCTGATCGGGGCTGGGCCAGCGCCAGCTGCATAAACACGCTGCCCCCAGAAAGGCTGATCGGCAAAGACAGGACAGACAAGAGAGGGTTTGCCCCAGCGCAGCGCTTCATGGGTTGTCCCGGCGCCGCCATGGTGAATGATGCTGCTGCATTTTGGAAACAGCCAGCTGTGCGGGGCCTTGTCGATCAAAAACACCTTGTCCTTCAGGACGTCCGGCAAGGTGTGCCCGGTGAGTCCGCCCCAGCCGCGCGCCAAAATCGCCCTCAGTCCGGTCTGGGTGAGGGAGTGAATAATCAGGCGGGTCAGCTTTTCCGGATTCCGGCTCGGCATGGAGCCGAAGCCAATATAGACCGGGGGTGGACCGTCCTCCAGAAACTGCAGGAGTTCAGGGGCAGGGGTATACTTCGTGTCGGGCCGCATGAACCAGTAGCCGCTCAACCAGGACGTTTCTGGCCAGTCTTTAGGCCTCGGCACCAGCGCAGATGAAAACCCCTGAAGGCACATTGCTTTTGAGCCGTCCGGCATATGCCCGTCAATCATCGCGCCCGGGTGTTCAAATTCCGCAATTGCTGCGGCGCGCAGTGGTTTCAACATGGGAGACAGTCCCAGCGCCATGAGGTTTCGGGCAGCCAGATAACTGAGACGGTTTCCCAGTTTGCCGAGTGCGGGCAACCCGAACAAGGAGACTGGAAAATCCCCGGTAGGTGTTATGACCGGTTGAAGCGCGGTCGGTAAAGCCGGGACATTCAGCCGCCGGGCCACCAGTGTCATAACTGTGGCCTTGAGATTAAACAGGATCAGATCCGGCTTTTCTTCCAGGCCGATTTTCCACAAACACCGCACGACCTTTTTCTGGTCCTCCATGGTGGTCCGGGCAACCTTGATCTTGCCGCGGAAGGTGAATATGGCCTCGCGCGTCACCGGATCACCCAGCAGGGTTTCAAAATCAATCGGAACGGCGCGCGGTTGCGCGCCCACTTTGCCGATCATCGTGTCAAAGCCGCGACCCGTTGCCACAACGACATCGGCACCAAGACGCACTAATTCGCCTGCCAGGGCCACATAGGGCTGAACGTCGCCGCGAGTTCCGAGCGTGGCAATCAGAATTTTCGGCTTTGAAGCGCTCATTGGTGAAATTCCCAATAGGAAGGTGCCTCTTTTGGATGTTTTTTGGCCGTTCTGCAATCAGGAAGAGGTGCAAAATCTTCAAAATACCTGGAAAGTGTCAGTTACCGTTGGGACATGATCAAATCAATGACATGTTGAGGAACGAATTTCCGGTTTTGTTAAGGGCAGGGGATTTAGGGATTCTCCGAAGGACAAGCAGAAAAAGGCAATGCATGGCCCTGAAACTGAGTTCGATGACAGCGCTGCACTTGGCCCGGCGCGTTGGGGCTGCCGTTGCTGTCGTGAGCGGTCTTGCTTTTGCTGTGTCCGGTCCGGCACTGGCAACGCCGCGCATTGACATTGTCACAGAAGATTACCCGCCTTTTGAGATGGCTGAACCACAAGATGGTCTGCGCGGGTTCGATTATGAGGTCGCCACCGAAGCCTTCCGCCGCATGGGCTATAAAGCCAACATCCTGTTCTTGCCCTGGAAGCGGGCGCTGAACGAGGCAGAAACCGGCCGTGCGGCAGGCATTCTAACCTGTGCCCACCACCCTGACCGGGAGCGATTCATTCTTTTCTCCGACCCGATCAGCGTGTTCACCAACGGCTTTTTCGTAAGAAAAGCGCATGAGGGACCGGACATACAGACCGTTGAAGATGTGGTTGGGCAGCCGGTTGCCTCCATGGCGGGATATGAAAGTCTCAAGGTTCTGCAGAACCTGGGCGCCACACCGATCGAAGCGCAAACGACTGAGCTTGGCCTCAAGATGTTGGCGGCCGGGCGTTTCGACTATCTGATGGGCGCGCGCGAACCAACGGAATACGTCATCCGCGGCGAGGGGATGAGCGGCCAGTTTGAATTCATTTCGCTAACCACCAAGGACTTTCACTTCTGTTTTTCAAAGAGATATGAGGGTGTTGAGGATTTGATCGGACCGTTTAATGACGCCTTGGCAGAAATGCGCGCTGATGGCACTTATGACGCCATCCACGACAAGTACCGGTAGGTTTGTCCATTCATCAATTGAAGAATCTGAAGATTGAGATGCAAACGCTGTTTTCCTTGAAAACCTCCGGCCAGGGGCTTTATGAGTTCACCCGGTCTGTCAGCAGCTGGCTTGTCGGGGAAGGCGCGGGCGACGGGCTGCTGACCCTGTTTGTGCGCCACACGTCCTGCTCGCTTCTCATTCAGGAAAACGCCGATCCGGATGTTCAGGTGGATCTGAAAGCCTATCTCAGCCGCCTTGTGCCGCCGGCAAGCGATCCGTCGATGCGCTATCTCACCCATACGCTGGAAGGCCCGGACGACATGCCGGCGCACATCAAGGCCGCGGTTTTACCCGTCAGCCTGTCGATCCCGGTCTCAAACGGCGAAATGCTGCTTGGCACCTGGCAGGGGATTTATCTCTTTGAGCACCGCGATCGGCCGCACCAACGCCAAGTGGCGGCGCATTTTCTGAGTGACCGGTAACCGGATGCCCTATGTCCGCAGGGCGGGCAGGCCGACGCCGGTGCAGTCAAACCCACCGTCAGAAGCTATCACCTGACCGGTGACATAGCTCGCTTCTTCAGAGCACAGAAAGGCAATCACGGACGCGATTTCGGCCTCCGAGCCATACCGGTTCAGCGGGATCGCATCGTGATAGGCGTCGATGATCTCCTGGGTGTGCACGGCCATGGCGAGCTTGGTGCGGACCGGGCCGGGGCAGACGCAATTGGCGCGAATGCCGTAATCGCCAAGCTCGGCCGCCTGCTGCTTGGTCAGGTGAATGACCGCCGCCTTCGACGTGCCATAGGCCACCCGCAGGGTGGAGGCGCGGAGGCCGGAAATCGAGCCGATATTGACGATCGCCCCGCGCGTTTTTTTCAGGTGCGGTACGGCGGCCTGCGAGACCATGAAGACCCCGTCCAGATTGGTCGCCATCACCGTGCGCCACAGGCTCAAATCCGCCTCTTCGATCGGCCCGAAATTGGCAACGCCCGCATTGTTCACCACCGCATCCAGCCGCCCGAACTGCTCAATGATTTTGGTCATCATCTCATTGACCTCATCCGGGATTGAAACATCATAGGTGAAGGCCGAGCCCGCGTTGATCCCGGCAGATGCGGACTTCAGCTCTGCCCCGTCCCGGTCGACCATCGCCACCTTCCAGCCCTTGTCGATCAGGAGCTTCGTGGTCGCCAAACCAATCCCGCGCGCCGCGCCGGTCACAAGGGCAATCTTTTCGGTCATTTTTGGGCTCTGAATTCGGGTGGGAGGTAATGGAATACAACGCTAGCAGGCGGGGGCAGCGCCGGCAATTGGGAGATCACCATTCCACATCACCAAAAGCCTACAGCAAAATTAGGAAAATATTCCTTGACACCGTAACGGTGATGTGACATGGTCTTGTCATGATCCCAAAGTTGCGGATCGGTTGAGGCTTCCGGCGATTGCTTGGGGCCTTTTTTGTTGGGCGCATCGGCCGAATGGGCTGAGGAAGCAAAACGAGACGGGGAGAGTTGGAGGATGGGTGATTTTCCAGGTCCCGCTGCCGCATGGCCGGTTTCAGTCCTATGGCCCGCAGTATCTCACAGGCGCGCTGGGCGTGGATAAGTTTTTAAGAGCGGCCCCGCTCGCTGCCGTCCCGGCCCCCGAACTGAAATCCATGCTGGGACCTGACCAGGGATCAGAGCATTGACGAGGACCCCGGATCAGGTCCGGGGCAGCGGCAGAGCGATCGCTACGAGTGATGTTCCCAGGAGGAATTTCGACCGGCCTTTTTGAACCGGCCTCCGGCCGCGTCAATGGGTTGAAGAAGTCCGTTTTTAGCTTCGGCGTCATGTTCGGACATGAAACAAGCCTCTCCGCTTGTTCCCCTCTCCCCCCTTGAGGGGGAGATGTCCGCGACTGCGGACAGAGGGGGGTAACGAATGGTGCCAGGAAACCAAAATCAGCGATTTTTGAAAGGCTTATACCCCCCTCTGTCTCCTCACGGAGACATCTCCCCCTCAAGGGGGGAGAAGGGAACAAGGTTCAAAGCTTTGCCAAGAACCAAGACGTTCGCCTTAAACCGGACAGCATTGGCACAAGGCCGAGAATGACATTTGAGAGGAATGAGCTTCATCATCAAACTCAACCGGCATCCGCCGGTTTTTTGTGCCTGGAGGAACCGGATTGGCTCAGCGCGGGGGATCAAAAGTGAAGGCGCGGTTCACAGGCCAGGGCCTTGCCGACACGCTGAAGCGGGAAAAGGCTCTGAAGCAAAAACGCAAGAAGCAGTCGAAGCTGCAGGCTCGCACCATCTCGGCTGTCTCCGAAGACGGGACCGGACTCTCAGATCCAGAAGGGGTGGAAAAGTTTGGGTTCCCCGATCCCGGCTCTCCACGGTGTTTCGTCCGGGAGGACGGAATGGACGGGGAAGCGGTGCATGGCGCAGTCGGCAAACAGCTGGAAAGGCCGGAAAGCCCGCAGGACATGGCCGCACGCCTCTATCGGGCATTTGCCGGGCAGATGGATCAGCTGGAAACACGGCTCGCGGACCTGTTTGAGGAAGCCGGATCCGGGCCGCCAACCGGCGGGCTTCAGGAAATCGACAAGACGGTCAAGACGCTGGCAAGCCTTGCCAAGACCTTGACCGCCCTGATGGATTTGAAAACGGATGTGGAACCGGACGGGGAGGGCGACAACCTTGACGACCGGGAGGAGTTGCGCGCGGCACTTGCGCGCCGTCTTGAGCGATTGTGCGAAGCTGGGGCGGATTGAGGCGGTCCTTGCCGCCTTGAGCCCGGAGGATCTGAAATTCCTGACCTACGACTGGCCGGTCTTTGCGCATATCCACCAGTTGCCACCGGAAACGGACTGGGCGGTCTGGCTGTTGATGGGCGGGCGCGGGGCCGGAAAGACACGGGGCGGAGCCGAATGGATCCGGGCGCGGGCGCTCGGGCACGGCTGGTGCGAACCGGGCTTTGCGGGGCGGATCGCGCTTGTCGGTGAGACCTATGCAGACGTGCGCGAGGTGATGGTGGAAGGGGTCTCTGGGCTTTTGGCCGTGCATCCCGGCGAGGAGCGGCCGCTATGGACGCCGAGCCGCCGCCGTCTGGAGTGGCCGAACGGCGCGGTGGCGCAGGCCTTTTCCGCCGAAGACCCGGAGGCCTTGCGGGGGCCGCAATTCGACATCGCCTGGTGCGATGAACTTGCCAAATGGACCTATGCCGAGGAGACCTTCGACATGTTGCAGTTCGGGCTGAGGCTGGGCCGCAAACCCCGCCAGCTGATCACGACAACGCCGCGGCCGGTGCCGCTCCTGAAACGCCTGATGAAACAGGCGGGCACCGCCATCACTCATGCCCCGACCAAGGCAAATGCGCTGTTTCTGGCGCCGGGCTTTCTGGAGGCTGTGGTCGGCCGGTATGGCGGCACGCGCCTTGGCCGGCAGGAACTGGACGGCGAGCTGATCGAGGACCGGCCGGACGCACTCTGGTCGCGGGATGGACTGGAGGCCGCAAGGGTCGCAGCAGCACCGGAGGATCTGACGCGCATTGTCATTGCGATCGATCCGCCGGTGACGGCAACGGCCAAGTCGGACGCTTGCGGCATTGTCGCCGCGGGGTTCGGCAGTGACGGTAAAGCATATGTTCTGGCCGACCGCAGCCGCCGTCCGGCCAAACCCGCCGACTGGGCAGAAGCCGCCATTGGCCTCTGGCACGGATTGAAGGCCGATTGCCTGGTCGCCGAGGTCAATCAGGGCGGCGACATGGTCGCGCAAGTGATTGCGAGCGCCGATCCGTCCGTGCCGGTGAAGCAGGTGCGGGCATCGCGGGGCAAGTTCTCGCGGGCCGAACCGGTCGCCATGCTCTACGATCAAGGCAAGGTGCATCATGCAGGCACGTTCCCTGAGCTGGAAGACGAGATGGCCGACTTCGGTCCCGGCGGGCTGTCCGGCAGGCGCTCCCCCGACCGGCTCGACGCCCTCGTCTGGGCGGTCTCGGACCTGATGCTGGGCCCGAAAGCGGAGCCGAAAGTGCGCGGGCTCTAAACGAACCTACTCAGCCGCCCCGGACCTGATCCGGGGTCTGATTGGTTACGGAAGTGGTCCCGGATCAAGTCCGGGACAGAGGAGAGGCCATTCGGAAAACCTGGACGTTTCCGCACCGAAGATGATGCTCCCTGTCCCTTTAGGAGAGGGCGGGGGTGAGGGGCGTAAGTTTGAAGTGTCGATAGGTTTATCCCCTCACCCGGCGCACGCGCCGACCTCTCCCATTGGGAGAGGTGACATATGTGTTCTGCTTCATATAGGGGCCTCTGGTGTAGCCACGTTCTGCAACCTCACTTGCCAAGAAGCGTTAGGCAATAGCGTTCCAGGTTGGTCAGGTGCAGGGTCCATCCGGCCGCGTGGGCGTCGCGCAAGGCACCGGACGCGTTTTTGGCGAGCGCATCCCAGCCGCTGTGGATGAGGGTGAGACGCGCGCCGTTGCGCTCAGCGAGGATCGACAGTGTCAGGAGTGTTACCCCTGTCCAGTCATCATCCGCCCAGGTCCAGGCGAGGGCCGTCGGCGGATCGAATGTGACGATGGTGCCGGAGGTGACAGTCTGGCGGCCGTCGTTGGTCCAGACTTCGCGGAACGCACCGCCGGCACGCGGCTCCAAAGAGATGTGAGGTCCAAACCAGGCGGACAGATGCTGAGCCTCTGTCCAGAGAGACCAGAGAACAGCGGGGGCGACCGGAAAACCGCGCTCGATTTGAATCACGTCCTGATTGGTCATCGTCAACTCGTCCACACGGCCTAGAGGCGCAAAGAATAGCAGCTTTGCCGGTCGCGCGAAGCGGCGCGGTTGAATCAGTTTGCCAAGACACTGAATCGGTTTCTCAAAGCCTTGACTCAGCGCTTTGACTGGCGCGGAAAGGATCGATATTTCATGCGCTTAAGAAAGGCACTTGAATCAATCTGGGGCGCAGATCCCGCCGCGGCACTTGAGGGAAAAGCCTCGCGCACCGGGCCGCTGCTCGCGATCCAGGGAACGGTGCAGCCGGTCTGGAGCCCGCGCGACTATGCGGCTTTGGCGCGGGAAGGTTTTGCGAAAAACCCCGTGGTACACCGCGCGGTCCGGCTGTTGTCGGAAACGGCTGCGGCCGTGCCTCTGCTGCTCTTTGAAGGGGACAAGGAGCTGTCGGACCATCCGTTGCTGGCACTGCTCGCCCGGCCCAATGCCCATGAAACCGGCGCTGATTTTCTGGAGGCGCTTTACGGCTATTTGCTGGTCTCCGGCAATGCCTATCTGGAGCAGGTGCCGGTGGACGGTGTCCCGCGCGAACTTTATGCACTGCGGCCCGACCGGGTGAAGGTGGTGCCAGGACCGAATGACTGGCCGGAGGCCTTCGACTACACAGCTGCGGGCCGCACCCTGAGGCTGGCTGCAGAAGCGGAAGACAGAGAAGAGACAGCCCCGGTCCGGCATTTGAAGCTGTTTCATCCGCTGAATGATCACTACGGGTTTGCGCCGGTTGAAGCCGCACAGATGGCGCTCGACATTCACAATGCGGCGGCAAGCTGGAACAAGGCGCTGCTCGACAATGCCGCCCGGCCTTCCGGCGCGCTGATCTATGGGGCGGGCGATGCGCTCAATCTGACAAGCGATCAGTTCGAGCGGCTCAAGGCCGAGTTGGAAGACGGCTACCAAGGCGCGCGCAACGCCGGACGGCCCCTGTTGCTGGAGGGCGGGCTCGACTGGAAGCCGATGGGGCTCACCCCAAAGGACATGGATTTCATCGAGGCCAAGAACCAGGCCGCCCGGGAGATCGCGCTCGCCTTTGGGGTGCCGCCCATGATGCTCGGCATTCCGGGTGACAACACCTACGCCAACTATCAAGAAGCAGGCCGTGCGCTGTGGCGCGGGGCGGTCTTGCCGCTGGTGCGGCGGACGGCGGGCCATCTTGCGAGCTGGCTGGGACCGGCCTTCGGCCAAGGTTTGCGGCTGGAGCCGGATCTCGATGCGATCGAAGCCTTGTCGTCGGAGCGTGAGGCCTTGTGGCGGCGCGTTGGCGCAGCCGCGTTCTTGTCGGACGACGAAAAACGCCAGGCCGTCGGTTATGGCGCACGGGGCGGCACTTTAGGGGAGGCGCAGAATGATTGAAGACTTAACCGCTCACGTTATGGCGCGCGGGGATCTGGCCCATCTCGCGCTGTTCCTCTGGGCTGCGACGGCTACACTGATTGGCCTCGTGCTCGTCCGCGAGCTTGCGCTGTCCAATCAGCGCTTTTCCGACTTCGTCAGCGAGGTCGCCCGGCTGAACCGTTATCTGGCCGAGCTCGGAACGCTGGCGCGAGCTTCTGGAAGGGGCTGGAACCCGAGCGGCCAGCCTGTCCGGTTCCGGTCTATTCCGGGATGCGCAAAGTGATGCTGCCGTTCGCCAACTCTTTTTCGACGGGGCGATCCGGCCCTGGCAAGTTGTCGTTCCGGATTTCGGAACGCTGGAGGGCCAATTTCAAATCACCAGCCTGGAATATGCGGGCCGTCATGATGGTGAAGTGACCTTCGAATTGGCGCTCTCATCCGCAGGGCAGGTGAGTTTCATGGCCATCTGACACGGTCAGGACAGATTGTCAGGCCGGTAAGGTGGAGCAAGACCAGCCGTGCGGCGGGCATCGACCGACGAATGAAGTTCAGCATCTTGGTCAATGACCCGGACATGTTCCGGCAACCAACGCCATGGAATACCACCCTTTGAGTCGTACAACATACCCGTCGGATCGGGCCGAACGAACTGTTGCAGATACTGCCGGTCGAATTCGAGGTCTGTGTAATGCCGTAAACGCTCGATCATCCATTCCAGCGCGCAATCGGATAATCCCTGGTCTGGATATCCGCCGCCGACATTTGAATGAACGCCTGGAAAATAGACCTGCTCGATAATCCTGTTGGACGGAGTTTCGTTCGTATTCCAGAGCGTGGGGGAGAAGTTTTTGCGCCTTTCATCAATCGATACAGCGTGCAAAGCGACTTCAACGTCCATGCCCAAATTCGTGTCATGAAACTGGAAATCGCTTGCTCTGTAACCGTTTAGGAACTTTACCGGAATACCCAGAGCTCCGACCGTGTCCCAAACGCCGATGCATTTGACCGGTACATTCAAAAGCCTGTCTCCGAGGGGCTTCAACAGCTGCTGCGCAGTCCTTGAGTGCCGGTCAGCAGGACGCATTCGGTAGTAGGCCCACCCATCAGGCAATTTGCCAAGGTGCCGCGGATGGACAAGACCGATGGCGCCTATGAACCCGGCTAGGCTTCGCGCAGTGAAAGCGCCACGGGAAAACCCGAAAATATAGATCTCGTCGCCATCATTGTAGTTGTTGGCGAGGAAGCGGTAGCATTCGACGACATTGGCGCTCAGTCCTTTTCCGAACGCGCCGCCCTTTATTTTGTCAAAGATGTTTCCGGTCCCAACACCCTGACAATAATAGCGTATTTGCGGAATGCCTGCGGACGATACGGACTTGATCGCGCGCATGATCTTTAAAACGTTGGTGGAGGTGCTCTCTTTGCCTCCCACTTTTTCCGGAGCGTTCCAGGTGCCGTCGGCACAGATGACAAGACGTTTCATGAGGTTCTCCAATCAGAGTAACTCAAGGTCGCATTGTGAATGGGTTCAGCCTAAGCGGGAAGTGATTGGATTTCAAAGAAGGAGGGGGCTATGCCAAACAGGTTCCGAGGAGAGATTTCCGCCCAACTCGATGGCCGGACATGGACGTTGGTTCTGACGCTTGGCGCATTGGCCGAGCTGGAGCGGGCTTACAAATGCGAGAGCCTTCCAGCCCTGCTTCAGAGGTTTTCACCGGACAGCTTGTCTGCATCCGACATGATCGTTTTGTTGGGGGCCGGCTTGAGAGGTGCAGGCCACGATGTCACAAATGATCAGGTAGCGATGATGCAAGCCGCTGGCGGTGTCGCCGGATTTGCCGCGATCACGGCGGATCTCTTGACGGCTGCCTTTGGTGCCGCCGTCACGGAAGATGACGAACCGCTGGCGGAAGCGTCCTAATGCTGCCGTGGGCAGCTCTCCTGCGGATAACTGCAATGCGCTGGGCTTGGACACCGTCCGAGTTTTGGGCGGCGACGCCGCGGGAACTTGAGGCTGTTTTGGGCCTCGGCAACCCAGCCGATTGCCTAAAACGATCCGAATTTGAGCTTCTGATCAGAACCCATCCGGACACGGCAACGTGTGGCCGTGCAGACGACTAGAAGGAAGGGAGACCTCATGACTGACCGTGACCTGGATCTCGATGTGCCGTTGGCGGACCTCGAGGAGTTCCGGACGAAGATGATGGAGATCGACCGCAGTGCGCAGAACATTTCCCGCAGTCTTGTGGGCGGCCTCAAGTCGGCTCTTGTGGATGGCAAATCGCTTGAAAGCGTCTTCAAGAAGATCGCGCTGTCCGCCTCCTCCCGGGTGCTGAATTCAGCGCTCGCGCCACTGGAAAAGGCGGCAGGCAGCCTCTTCGACCCGATTATCCCGTTTGCCAAGGGCGGGATCGTGAGGGCACCGGCGCTGTTCAATATGGGAAATGGTGTGTCCGGAATGATGGGCGAGGCCGGTCCGGAGGCGATTTTGCCCCTTGCCAGAGGAGCGGATGGGCGCTTGGGGGTCAGGTCCGCGGAGGGCGGACAGTCCCCCATGCCAGCAGTGCAGATAAATGTGACTGCGCAAGATGCCGAAAGTTTCCGGCGGTCAGAAGCTCAGGTTTCGGCGATGGTGGCCCGCGCCGTCGGACGGGGACGACGCGGGCTCTAACACCGGCCTGAAAAGGAGGGGCTCAGGAACCGGCGTTTGCGGCGGCCGCAAGCATGGCGGCAATCTGGTCTTTAAGGTGAAGACGCTTCTTCTTCAGGTCTTCCAGGACCTCGTCGGATGCAGGTGTCACATCGGTTTCGATGCGGTGCACTTCACGGTTTATGGTGTGATACTCTTCGGCCAGGCGGGCGAAATGTGCATCGGTGGTCTTCAATGTGTGGAGCGCGTCTGTCGCTTCCGGGAATTCTTCATGCAGTTCGTGAGGAACGTGACTCATTCTTTTTTGCCTCCTTTAGAGGCTCCCAAAGTGCCGCCGCCAGCTTCCAAACACCTTGAGACAGATCAATCAAAGTCCGATTTGCGACGGAGATTTTCATGGACACCTTTCTGAATGAGAGTTTTCCGGTAAGTATTGCCTTTGGAGCACTCGGCGGGCCGGAGCGCCGGACCGAAATTGTTCCGCTCGCGACCGGCTACGAGACCCGCAATGCGCGCTGGGCTGACAGCCGCCGCCGTTATGATGCAGCAACCGGAGTTCGGTCGCTTGAAGACTTGAGGGCTGTGCTTGCGTTGTTTGAGAAAGCGCGCGGCCGGCTTTACGGCTTCCGCCTGCGCGATCCTTTTGATCATGCGAGTTCAATGGCGGGCAATCCGCCTCAAGCCGTGGATCAGTCCATCGGGGAAGGAGACGGCAGCACGGTCCGGTTTCCGCTATTCAAGACATACGGGAGCGGTGATCTGGCCTATCGCCGGGCCATCCGGTTGCCGGTTGCAAGCAGTGTGCGGGTAGGTGTAGCCGAAGCAGAACAGACCGCCGGTGCAGACTTTGAGGTCGATTCGTCGACGGGAGACACTGTTTTTACCACTGCACCGCCCGGTGGCAGCGCGATCACGGCGGGGTTCCTGTTTGACGTGCCGGTCCGCTTCGACACGGACCGCCTGGACCTCAGCCTGACTCATTTCGAAGCTGGCGACATTCCCTCGATCCCCTTGGTCGAGATCCGGCTCTAAGAGCAAAGCAGGTAATTCATGAAAACTCTGCCGCCAGACCTGGCCGCGCATCTTGCGGGCCGGATTACCACCCTTGCAACCTGCTGGATCGTCACGCGCGCAGATGGCGTCCGGCTCGGGTTTACCGATCACGACCGGGCCTTGAGCGTGGAAGATGTTGTGTGCCAGCCGCAAAACGGCCTTTCACCATCGGCGATGACCGACGGGCCGGAGTTTGCCACCGGGGGCGGGGATGTCTCCGGAACGCTGGAAAGCACGGCGCTTTTGGAGACGGATCTGGAAGCAGGCCTGTGGGACAATGCGGACGTCCGGGTCTTTCTGGTCAATTGGCAGACGCCGTCAGATCATGTCTTGCTGAGGCGCGCCCGCATCGGCGAGGTCGGCCGCGCGGGGTCGGTGTTCCGGGCAGAGCTCAGGGGGCTGGCGCATCTTCTGGAGAGCCGGCAGGGGCGGGTGTTTGCCCGCATCTGCGATGCGGATCTTGGTGACAGCCGGTGCAAGGTTGACCTGACCAACCCCGCCTATCGGGCAACGGCCACGGTAACAGTCGCACAACGCGAATGGCTCCGCCTCACCGGGCTGGAGACCTATGCAAATGGCTGGTTCAGCCGGGGCAGGGTGACGGTGTTGACCGGACCGCTTGCCGGATTTGCATCGGAGGTTGCCAGTCACCGGCAGGAAGATGCCGTGTCGGTTCTGTCGCTGTTCCAGCCTGCGCCCGAGGCACTTGCACCGGGAACGGAAATCGAGGTCCGGGCTGGCTGTTCCAAGGATCTGGAAACCTGCCGGACAAAGTTTTCCAATCAACTGAACTATCAAGGATTTCCGCATATGCCCGGAAGCGATTTTGCCTTGTCCTATCCAAGCAAGAACACCGGGCTTAACGATGGCAGCGCCCGTGTCGAGTGATCCGATGGCCACCCGCCGGGGGGCGGTTCTTGGCGAAGCGCGCCGCTGGATCGGAACGCCCTACCGTCATCAGGCAAGCTGCCGGGGCGCGGGCAGTGATTGCCTTGGTCTCCTGCGTGGCATCTGGCGCGTGCTTTATGGCGCCGAACCTGAGGCCTTACCGGCTTATTCGGCGGATTGGGCGGAAACTGGCGGGCGCGAAATGCTGCTTGAGGCCGGACGGCGCTGGCTTTTGGAGATCTCGCCGGAGACAGCAAAACCCGGTGATGTTCTTGTGTTCCGCTGGCGCGATGGTGTACCGGCCAAACATGTCGGCATCCTGAGTGCGCCGCTTCAAGACGCACCCCGCCTCATCCATGCCTATGAGCGGGCCGGGGTGATCGAAAGCCCGCTGGTGCCCAGCTGGCGGCGGCGGATTGCAGCAAGTTTCACTTTCCCGGAGGAACATCACTGATGGCAACGCTTGTGCTTGCAGCTGCGGGAAAAGCGGCCGGGGCCGCCTTTGGTCTGGGTGGGTTTGGCGGGGTGATCGGCAAGGCGGCGGGTTCGCTTGCCGGAAACCTGATCGATCAGTCCCTGTTTGGCGGTGGGACTTCACGGGACATAGAAGGCAGCCGCCTGGCGGATCTTTCCGTCCAGTCGTCCAGCGAGGGCGCGTCCATCCCGAAAATCTATGGCCGGGTCCGCCTTTCAGGGCAGTTGATCTGGGCGACCAACTTCGAGGAAGTCGTGACCACGGAAGAGCAGGGCGGCAAGGCGGGCGGCAGCCGCAGCGCCGCGACCGTCACCACCTACAATTATCTCGCCAATTTCGCCGTGGGCCTGTGCGAAGGAAAAATCGCCCGGGTCGGCCGGATCTGGGCAGACGGCAAGGAACTGGACACACGGCAAATCACCTTCCGGGTCTATTACGGGTCGGATGATCAGATGCCCGATCCGCTGATTACAGCGTTTCAGGACACGGCGCCCGCCTATCGGGGCACGGCCTATGTCGTCTTCGAACGGCTGGATCTGGAACCCTTCGGCAACCGCTTGCCGCAGCTGAGTTTTGAGGTCATCCGGCCTGTCGAACCGCTGGAAAACCAGGTCCGGGCAATCACGATCATTCCAGGCGCCGGGGAGTTCGCCTACGCGCCGGGTGTGGTCTCCGAGGTGCTGGGCCCCGGCGAGCAGAGGCCCATCAACCGGCATATGGTTGCGAGCACCTCTGACTGGGCGGAGTCCATTGAGGAGCTTCTGGCGCTGTGTCCCAACCTCAAGCGCGTTGCGCTGGTTGTCGCCTGGTTCGGCGATGATCTGCGCGCCGGATCCTGCACCGTCCGGCCGAAGGTGGAAGCCAATGGCACGGTCACGGTGGGCGATGTCTGGCGTGTTACCGGTCTTGAGAGGGACGAGGCCGACGAGGTGTCGCGCATCGACGGGCGGCCCGCCTATGGCGGCACGCCGTCGGACAGCAGCGTGATTGCTGCCATTCAGGATCTGAAGGCGCACGGTCTTGAGGTCCTGCTTTATCCGTTCATCATGATGGACGTGCCACCGGGCAACGGTCTGCCGGACCCATATGGAAGCGCCGAGCAGGCCCCTTACCCCTGGCGGGGGCGCATCGTTCCGGTTGGCCCGGTTGCGGCGGATGTTGCAAGTTTCACAGGGACGGCCTCGGCGGCGCATTTTTCCGTCAGCGGCGGCACTGTCACCTATTCCGGGCCGGATGAATGGTCGTTCCGCCGGCACATTCTGCATTGCGCGGCGCTCGCCAAGGCGGCAGGCGGGGTGGAAAGCGTTCTGGTCGGCACGGAAATGCGGGGCCTGTCCCGCGCGCATGCCGGTGGGGGCAGTTATCCGTTCGCGGATCAGCTGCGCTTGCTTGCGTCAGACGTCCGGGCACTTGTCGGCAGCGACGTCAAAATCTCCTATGCGGCGGACTGGTCCGAATATGGGGCTCATCAGGTCTCTGATACCGAACTCCGCTTTCCGCTCGATACGGTCTGGGGGGCGCCGGAGATCGACTATATCGGCATCGACAACTATCTGCCCTTGAGCGATCTGCGCGATGACGGCGATCCGGACGGTGGCTTCAGTGGCTATGACCTTGCGAACCTGCGCGGCGGGGTCAAGGGCGGGGAATATTACGACTGGTACTATGCCGGCAGCACGGACCGGGTCACTGGCACCCGCACCGCCATAACGGACGGCGCCTACAACAAGCCCTGGGTTTTTCGGACCAAGGACATCTGGAGCTTTTGGCAAAATCCGCATTACGAGCGGGTCGGCGGTGTTGAGGACGCAGCCCCGACCGGATGGGTGCCGCAATCCAAGCCTGTCCGGTTCACCGAGCTTGGCTTTCCAGCCATCGACCGGAGCGCCAACCAGCCGAATGTTTTCGTCGACCCGAAGTCATCGGAAAGCGCGTTTCCTTACTTCTCTCGCGGCTTTCGCGATGATGTCAGCCAGCGCCGGGCGCTGGAAGCCTCGCTCAGCTGGTGGTCGAACAGCCATCCGGACTTTGATGCGGGCGACAATCCCGTGTCTCAAGTCTATGGCGGACCGATGGTCGATCCGGACGGGATCTATCTCTGGACCTGGGACGCGCGCCCGTTTCCGGCCTTTCCGATGTTCTCCAACGTCTGGGCCGATGGGGGCAACTGGCGGCTCGGGCACTGGCTCTCCGGCCGGCTCGGCGGCATCTCCATTCAAGGCCTGTGCAAGGCGGTGCTCGCCGACTACGGCGTCTTGGAAGAGGATGTAAAGGTCTTCGGTCTTGCGGGTGGTCTCGATGGATACACGTTGAGCGGCCCCGTCAGCGCGCGCGATGTACTGGAGCCCGTGCTGACCGCGTTCTCCGGACAGGCCTCGGACCGGGGCACGCATATCGAGCTGTCGACTGTTCTGCCGGAAACAGTGACCACCCTTCACGCGGACGGCCTTGCCGACCCGGGGGCGGAGGACAGCCTGCTCTCGCGGACACGGGCACAGGCGAGCGAACTCTCCGCCGAAGTCCGCTTCGGGGCGGATGATCCGGTCAGCGATTTCCGCCGCCGGGTCTCCGCGTCCCGCAGACTGGAAGGCGGCAGCCGCCAGGTGGAAACGCAGATCCTGGCGGCATGCTCCATGCCCGAACCCTTGAGCATAGCGGCCGATCGGCGTCTTCACCGGATCTGGTCGGAACGCGAACGGCTGTCGTTTGCCGTCGGCCCGGACCGGATTGATCTGGAACCGGGCGACGTCGTTGCCTTGAGCGGCACACCGACGGCCACATTTGACCCGCCGCTCACCGTGCGCGTGACATCCATTGAAGATACTGGGATCCGCCGGATCGAGGCGGTGCGGATGACGGCGGAGCTGTCGCCGGCTGCAGGCAGTCCGGGTGCTCCGGGTGGCGGCTACCAGAATTCCGAGTTGAGCCCGCCTTATGTCGTGTTTCTGGATTTGCCCAAACTCACGGCCGGTGATCCGGACGATGCCGTCCGTCTTGCTGCCTACGCCAAACCCTGGCCGGGCGGACTGACTGTAATGCGCAGCGCCTCGGAGGCCGGTTTTGCAGCCATCATGAGCATTCCTGCGCCAGTAAGTATCGGAACCCTGGCCGTGCCGTTGGCTCCGGGGCCGATGTGGGTGTTTGACCGCGCAAACATGCTGGAGGTCACGCTTCTTGACGAGCAGCTGCAAAGCCGGAGCGAAACGGATGTTCTGGCGGGCGCGAACGCGATGGCTGTGCGCTGTCAGTCCGGAGGCTGGGAGATCCTGCAATTTGTCACCGCCGAACTAATAGCGCCGAAGACCTACCGGCTCAGCACCTTGTTGCGGGGGCAGCGGGGCACGGAAACCGACATGCTGAGCGGTGCGGCTTTGGGGGGCGATGTGGTGTTGCTCGCAGAAGACAGGACACCTCTGGTGCCAATCTCCAGCGATCAATCCGGCCTCAGCCTCAACTACCGAATTGTGCCGGAGGGGCGGGCGCTGGACGATCCGGCAACGGTGGCAGTGAGCCACGCGAGTACCCAGCGGGCGGCCAGACCCTTGGCCCCGGTTCACCTCAAGGCCCGGCGGACGGGGGGAGGCATTGTGCTTAGCTGGATCCGCCAGACGCGGGACAGCGGTCTCAGCTGGGAACAGGCCGAGGTGCCGCTCGGCGAGGCGTTTGAAGCCTATGAGATCGACATCCTGACAGACCAGGGCGCGGTTCTGCGCACGCTGACATCCGACAGCTCGACTGTCCTTTATCCAGGCGCTGAGGAACTTGCCGACTTCGGCGGAACACTCGGTGATATCCACTTTGCCGTTGCCCAGCTCTCCCAACGCACGGGGCGCGGTTATGAGCGAAAGGCTGTCCGTCATGTCTGAGACCTTACGTCTTGCCCTCCCGCTTCTGGCGGCCGCGCAGGCCCAGAAACATGTCACCCACAACGAGGCGCTCCTGACGCTCGACGCGCTCAGCCAACCGGTGGTGCAGTCCCGTGATCTGACTGCGCCACCGGCCGCCAATGAGGGCGATCTTTTTCTTGTAGCCCCGGGCGCAACGGGTGACTGGGCGGGCCGGGACGGGGAGCTGGCCGAGTGGCGCAATGGGGCCTGGGCGTTTCATGTGCCTTTTGAGGGCCTTACCATTCATGTGCTGGCGGAGGGGCTGGACCTTAAGTTCCTTGGCGGGGCATGGCGGGACATGGATGGTCCGCTGTCCGAAACGCGCGTTCTGGCGCGCGGTGGCTTCGGAGCGCAAAGCGAGCACCGGGTGATTGAGGCAGAGCTGTCCGCGCTGTCCGGCACTTTTGCCGAGACAGGGCTGATCATCCCGAGCCGGACGATTGTCTTTTGCGTCTCGACTCGCACGGTGACCGCAGTCACCGGGGCATCGTCCTACGATTGCGGATTATCAGGCGAGCCATCCAAGTTCGGCGGATCCTTGGGGATAGCTGCGGGCAGCAGCAATCTTGGCGTGATCGGACCAACGGCGTTTTACGCCGATACCGCTGTCCGGCTTACGGCCAACGGCGGTGCGTTCAGCAGCGGCACTGTGCGTCTTGCGGTGCACTGCTTTTTTCCCGTTGCGCCTGAAGCGTGAGCGATCACAGCAAACACATCACCGCGTCTTTGACTTGAACATCCAATCCGGGAGAAACGCATGAAAGTCAGCGATCAGGGGCTCGCCTTTCTGGCGGCACATGAGGGCTATGTTTCGCGGGGCTATCTGGACCCCGCCGGCGTGGTCACCATTGGATACGGCTTCACCATGCGCAGCCGGATCTTTGCCGGCTGGTGGCGCAAGCGCCATGGGCGTGGTCTGGCGGTCGGGGACCGGATCTCGCGCGATCAGGCCAACAAGCTGCTGCTAACACTTCTCGATGAGGAATATGCACCGCCCGTGCGCAAAGGTCTTCCCGGTTTGCCGCAGACCCAGTTCGATGCCTGTGTCTCGGTGGTCTACAATCTCGGCAGCCGGGCGCTTTCCTGGCGCTGGGCGCAGCAGCTGAAAGCGGGCAAGGTCTCCGAGGCCGCCCGCCTATTGACACAAACGGGCCTGACGGCCGGCGGGCAGCGCCTGAAAGGGCTGGTCAAACGCCGGACGGCGGAAGCCCGGCTCCTGGAACACGGCGATTATGGCCTTGCTGCGGCCGCAGCACCGCCAGCGCCGGGCAGCGATATCATAGAACTGCAGCGGTCCTTAAAGATGCTCGGCTTTGATCCAGGTCCGGTTGACGGGTTTTTCGGGGCTCAGACAAAGACGGCGGTCAAGGACTTCCAAAAGGCGTATCCACCCTTGGCCGTTGATGGCATCCCCGGGCCTGCCACCCGATCCGCACTGGAGCGGGCCATCGCCGTTCGAAACGGCACCGGCCTTGTCGGCATCCTGACACTTCTCACCGGCAGCGGGCTTCTTCTTGAAGATCTGTCTGGCGCACTAGCGGCCCTCATCCTCACTGGAGTCCCCAGTCTCAGCGCCATTTTCCTGTGGCTCTGGCAACGCCGTGGCGCGATTTTTCTATGGCTCAGGGAAAACCTGAGCAGTCTTTGAATGCAGTCTGAGCAAATTCAAACGGCCGCCAGCAAATTCGGATTGCGGCCTTCCAAGAGATGAGCAAAATTTCCTGAAACCTCCTGACAGGAAGCTGTCAGGAGGGGGCTGATAGGGTGCTTCCTGTTACCGCAATTCAGGAGCATTCCGATGACTTTCAAACCTCAGCATTTCAACGTCTGGATGGAAATTCCCGTTTCTGATCTGGACAAGGCGATTGTCTTCTACAACAACGTCTTCCAGACAGAATTGAACCTTGTCACTGATATGGGGCCAAATCCTTTTGCCATGTTCCCGACCAGCGAAGAAAACGGAGTTGCCGGGCATCTTTACTCGGGCACACCGGCTGAAAAGGGCACCGGTCCGACCATCCACATTGCCTGCCCGGACACTTTGGAAGAAACCATGGAGCGGTTTGCCAAGGCGGGTGGTGAGGTCATTTCCGATCCGATCCCGATCCCGGCCGGCCGGTTTGCCTACGGCATTGATCCGGACGGCAATTCCATTGGCATGTTCGCCGTCAACAGCTAAGGCGGCACCCGCATGAGACGCGCCGACCGCCTGTTTCAGATTGTTCAGTATCTGCGCGGCGGCCGCCTCGTTCGGGCGCGCCAGCTGTCCGAATGGCTGGAAGTCTCTGAGCGGACCATCTACCGCGATATTGCCGACCTTCAGGCCTCGGGCGTGCCCATCGAGGGCGCGGCTGGGGTCGGCTATATTTTGCGGGATGGCTATGATCTGCCACCTCTCATGTTCACCCGCGATGAAATTGTAGCGCTTTTGGCTGGAGCCCGGATCATCCGGGCCTGGGGCGGGGCAGCAATGGCCCGCGCCGCCGAAGAGGCGATGGTCAAGATCGACGCTGTCATCCCGGAGCGGATGCGCGTGCGTCAGAACGAGATCGAAATCCACGCTTTTGCCCCGGAAATGACCGAGGACGTGCGCGCCTTGATCGACTTTCTGGAGCTCGCCGCCGACAACCGGAAACGCCTGTCGATTTCCTATTCGGATGCCAAGGGGCAGACCTCAGACCGTGTGCTCCGGCCCCTCGGCCTCTGGTTTTGGGGCAAGGTCTGGACGCTGGTGGCGTGGTGTGAATTGCGCAATGATTTCCGAATGTTCCGCTTGGACCGGATGGCGGACGTGAAGGACACCGGCGAAAAGTTCCGGCCGGAACCGGGCACGACCCTCAAGGATTTTTATCGCCTCATGGAGGCGGAAGGACACGGCAAACCGGATTGTTAGAAAGAGCGCGTTGCTTACGCACAATCTGCCGGTAGATTCATCGGAGTGACAATCTTGATGTCACTTTCCAGCTGGGATGGTGCTTCCACGATCCGATGATGAGCAAGGCACAGCCGGAAGGCCGCGCGCATGTCGCTTTTGAGATCATGGTAGAGCACGACCGACAACCTGCCTTGCTTCAACAGGTCGAGATTGTCTTCGTCGAGATCGTGGGCAATGAACACCGCCGGTGAGATACCTGCATCGTTTAGCGCGTTGAGGATCGCGCGGTTGCCACCCCCCATGGAATAGACACCATCAATTTTTTGGCCCGGCCGGATCTTGCTGGCGACCTCCCGGCCGGTGGCCGGATTATGGCCCCCGCCGCCGCTCGCGTCGATGAGAGAAAGACCGGGGCGTAAGGCAAGCAAACTGGAGCGGAATCCGGAGTAACGGTCTTCTTCGCCTTGGAAACTGTGCTGGCTCAAGGTGGTGAGCACGGTGCGGGCTTGAAGCGGAAGCCATTGGTGCATCAAATAAGCTGCTGTTTCGCCCGCTCTTTTGTTGTTGAGACCGGCATAGGCCAAACGCTTCGAACCCGGATTGTCGGTGAAAATGGTAACAACGGGGATGCCCTTGTCTGCCAATTTGGAGATCGCCGACCGGGTTAATTCGGTGTCGCGGGCTTTCAGGCACACACCCTGGCTTCCCCGGCGGGCGATCCGCTCCAATTCCAGAGCGCAGTCTTCTGGTGTCATCGTCTCAAACAGCTTGAACCTTAGCCGGATTGCGAGCGGTTTGAATTCGCCCAGGATGGTTTCGCAAGCACGTTGAATTTCGCGATTAAAACGGTTGGGAGCCTCGACAAGTACATCAATGAACACCCGGCGCCCGCGGGCGGCCAGCTGCCCCTCCTGACGGCCGAGCTCCTCAATCGCATCTTGCACCCGGAGCCGGGTCTGCGGGCTAACATGGGCACGATTGTTGAGGACACGGTCCACAGTTGCGGTACTGAGCCCGGATTGAAGAGCGATTTCTTTGACTGGAAAGCGATGGGTCATCTGATGGATTCTTGATGGATTTCTTGTCCGTTCGCAAGTCCCTGGACTGGTAAGATCTTCAAAAGATCCAGTTAGGGAGGACACCATGGATCAGCAGATACCCCCCACCGGTTACTTCGACGAGACAAGCTGTGACTTGGACGCCTTCATCGTCTTGACCGGCCGTCAATTGAATATGGCCGTTGTTCCACATGCGGACCGTGTTCTGAAGAACGTCCCCGTTTATCGGATCACCGACCTGCAGAATTCCCTTCAAGGAGAGAGCAGCCGGTGCCGGCTCATGGCCGAGTGGGCGACAGTGCTCAAGGATCTCTCCGGTGTGCTTGTTCTGGAAGGGGCTTTCCCCGACACGGCTGCGATTGATCTGGCAACAGACGTTTACAATCAGATCATTGCGGAGGAAAAAGCGCGGAGTGGCGGTGGTGCCGACCATTTTGCTGCCGCCGGGTCGAATGACAGGATCTGGAACTCGCTGCAAAAACTGTGTCTGGCAGCTCCGGATATCTTCGCGGACTACTTTGCAAATCCGGCGATTGATGCCGTGTGTGAAGCCTGGCTCGGTCCGAACTATCAAATGACAGCACAGGTTAATCTGGTTCGCCCTGGCGGTGCTGCGCAACAAGTCCACCGGGATTACCATCTCGGATTTCAAACCGCTGCGGAGTGTGCCCGCTATCCGGCTCATGTGCATGATCTCTCGCCGGTCATGACGCTGCAGGGGGCTGTTGCGCATACGGACATGCCGGTGGAAAGCGGGCCGACCAAACTCCTGCCGTTCTCCCAGCTCTACCGCCCGGGATATGCCGCTTACCGCCTGGAGGCGTTCAAGGACTACTTCGAAGGCGCCCATATTCAGCTCCCCCTGTCGAAGGGAGACGCGGTGTTCTTCAACCCGGCGCTGTTTCACGCGGCAGGCGCCAACACGAGTTCAAACATCCAACGCATGGCAAATCTTCTGCAAATTTCCTCCGCGTTTGGCCGGGCCATGGAAAGCGTGGACCGTATGGCAATGTGCCGCGCACTATATCCGGTGCTGCTGGACAAAGTTCTGTCGGGGACGGTTGAAACGCAGGCCTTGGAAGCAACGGTTTCGGCCTGTGCGGAGGGGTATTCGTTTCCCACCAATCTCGACCTTGATCCTCCTGTTGGCGGGTTGGCACCAGAAACCCCGAAACAATTGATGTTGCGGGCCTTGGGGGAGAGATGGTCTTTCGACAAACTTGAGAATGCGCTGACTGAACAAGTAGGGCGCCGTCAGGCATAGCTTTGGTGAGAGGACTTGACCTAGTCAGCTGACGCCAGACCGCTGCCGATGATTTCGCGGAGGAGCTTGCGTTTCATCGCCTCGGCATAGTCATCATAGGTGCCGGCGACCTCGACAAATGCGCCGGGGCCGCGGATCACCTCGGCGTAGTAGTAGTCGACCGGTACGGAATCCGGTCCGGCGATCACCAGGCCGTTGACCGTGATGCCGTCGAAGTCAAACGCCTTGTAGGCGCTGTCGGGGCCAAACCCGTCATTGTTGATGCCGTCACCAGCAACATCTATCACCTTCCGGCGGCAATGTGCCGGTGCCTGTTTCATCAAAACGGCCGCGTGTCCCAGTGCATAGCCAAGCGCGGTCGGAAACTCCGTATATCCGCGGCCGGCTTGCCGAAGAATGTTGGAAGCTGCAGACGCGCTGGCGCCGTCATTGAGGAGCCGCCAGCTCAGTTGCTCGACTTGTTGATAGCGGCCGCTCCACTCAAAAGCGGTGACATATATTCCGCCAACCACTTCGATGGCGTTGACCACATCCGGGTCCAAAAACGCATCGGCGAGCCCGTTGATCTGGAGTTGATGCTCCCGGGCGTCAACGCTGGCGGAGCTGTCCATCGCCAGAACCAGAGCGACAGAACAGGCCTGCGCTGCGCCGCCAGACGCCATTTGCAGGACGCCGGCAAGGCCGCAAACGATTCCGGCCTTTAGGACGGCTTTCAAACGGTGGCGCTCCTGTCCACGCGCCGATGCGTTTTTGCGATGAAGATGAGCCATTATTGAAGGGTAACTGGTTTTCCTGTCTTAAAGAACAAGCACTGTTTCATGTTGCGTTGCAAAATAAGTTCCGGCTACACTTGAAGAAATCAAAACAGCCGGGGTACGCTCGGGGCATGTATGCTTCCCATGGTTTCTTGAGATCCGACATCGGCGATGTCGATGTGGTCTATCACGACGGCCTGTTTCATCTTTTTCATCTCGTTCTGCCCAATCACGACTTCATAGCACATGCCGTGAGCCCGGACGGGATGACCTGGCGGCGTGTCAAAAATGCGCTGTTCGTTGGGGAACCGGGCGATTGGGACGATGACATGCTGTGGACCATGCATGTGACCCCGGATCCCGAACGGCCCGGCAGTTGGCGGATGTTCTATACCGGCCTTGCGCGGTCGGAATTCGGCCGGGTGCAGCGGGTTGGCCTTGCGCGGTCCAAGGATCTTTATCACTGGGAGCGCTCGACCTCGAAAACCTATCCGATCGAGGTGCCGGGGCCACATTACGAAAGCTCGATCGATGAAGGCCGGCAATGGGTTAGCTTCCGCGATCCATTCTATTTTCAGGATCCCGATACAAGAGAGCGCCTGCTTCTCGCCTCTGCCCGGATCAAGGACGGGCCGATTATCCGGCGGGGCTGTGTGTCGCTCGCCGTTGAGGAAGCGCCCGATCAGTTCGTTTTTGAAGCACCGCTTCACCGGCCCGGCTTGTATGATGATGTGGAGGTGCCGAACCTCTTCAAGCTGGACGGCCGCTATTACCTGATGGGCTCGATCCGCGAGGACATCAAAATCCATTACTGGTATGCCGATCAGCTCCGCGGACCCTATGAAAATTTCTTCGACAATGTCTTGATGCCGTCGGGAAACTATGCGGGGCGCATCTGTAAAAACGGCGGCGATTTGCTGCTGTTCAATTTCTTCTCAAAAACCGAAGTCGTCTACGGCCGGGAGAGCGTCAAAAAGCTGCTGCCCCCGCCGAAGGAACTGGTGACGGATGCCGCAGGCCGGTTGAAAGCGAAGTCTTTTTCAGGCTTCAACGATCTGGTGACACGCAGCGAGAGTGTGACCGCCTCCTATCAATGCAAAAAGCTCTACGCCAATCCGCATGCTTCGGTGATTGACCGGGAAGACGGCCTGCATCTGTCTTGCAAGAGCGGGTACGAGGCTTTTCTGATGCCCGGCCTTCACCAGGATTTCCGGCTGCGGGCCGAACTGACTCTCGAGGGTTTGGGCAAGACCGGTCTTGTACTGCGGATGAATGATGAGGGGGACGGGTATTACCTGTCGCTCGATCTGGTCAACGGCATCGCCCAGATGCGGGCCTGGGGCGCCAATCTGACGCCGGAATTTGAGCACGCATTCCGATATGCACCGCTGCAAGAAGCCCATTTCCGGGGCAACGCGCATGGGCCGTGGCAGGTCGAGGTGGTCGCTCACGGGATGTATATCGAGTTTTCGGTCGATGGGTATGTGGTGTTGTCGCTGGTTGATGACAGTTTCGCCGAGGGCGGGGTCGGGTTTTATACCGAGAGCGCTGCGGTTTGCCTCAGTCATTTGACGATAGAGACGTTAAGCCGGCCCGTGACGGAAGCTGCGGCAGAGCAGGTTTACACCGCCACATATTTTGCTCCTGAAGAGGAGGCTTGAGTGCGCGCGGAAAATGACAATGCGAAACCGCTTCTTCTGGTTTCCGACATCGATGACACGCTGACCGGGGACCCCGCTGCGCTTCGCAGGCTGTGGCAGGTTCTGGAGCGGCACCGCGTCCGGCTCAAGATTGCTTTGAACTCCAGCCGGCCGGCAGGCAGTGTCGATGAAACGCTCCGGTCCTATTTCCCGGCGACCTTCGCGCCAGATGCCGTGATCACCGGTTTGGGGACAGAAATCCGGCTTCAGGGAACGTTGCTGTCCTCCTGGTCGCAGCAGTTCGACGCCTGGCCAGATGTTCAAATCCGCGAGGCGGTGCTCAAAATGGGTCACACGCCACACGAAGCGGTGTTTCAAACGCCGGGCAAGGCAAGTTTCGCGGTGCCCGGCGAGGAGCAGGCGGACTTGGTCATCCAGCGCCTCAATGACGCCGGGTTTTCCTTCAAACATATTTTTTCCGGTAAGAGTGATCTCGACATTCTGGCACCAGAGGCGGGCAAGGACGCTGCCATGCGCCATCTGGCAGATCATCTCGGGATCGACTTGCAAGACACGATTGCAGCCGGAGATTCCGGCAACGATCTGGCCTTGTTTGAAGCCGCAGGTAAAGCCATTGCGGTCGGCAACGCCCGCCCGGAACTGTTGGCTGCTATACCGAAGCACAAGACTTATCACGCCGCAGCCCATCATGCGGCCGGCGTTCTTGAAGGATTGGCTGCATTCAATGCCATACCCCGTTCAGACGTTGAAAATTAGTTCGAGCCTTACACTTAAAAGAAACAAACACGGCACAAGCAAAAAGAACTGCCTGGGAAAGACGGAGACTTGAAACACAACAAAGGTTGGTACGACATGAACAAGCAGAACATTGGTTCGCTTTTGATGATTTCCCTGCATGGCTATGTGGCCGGAACGCCGGAACTCGGCAAGCCGGACACAGGCGGGCAAGTGGTTTTCGTCCTCGAGCTGGCCAAAAGGTTCGCGCGGCTTGGCTACCACGTTGATGTGATGACGCGGCAATTTGAAGATCAACCGGCCGAAGACATCATCAATGAAAACCTGCGCGTGGTTCGAATCCCCTTCGGCGGCAAAGACTTCATACGCAAAGAGGACATGCACGACTGGTACGGTGACTTCATCACCAACGCGCTTGCAATGATCCGGCACCGCGGGCTGCAGTATGACGTGATCAATTCGCACTATTGGGATGCCGGTGTTTCGGGTCAAAAGATTGCCGAAGAACTTCAGATCCCGCACATCCACACGCCGCATTCGCTCGGCTGGTGGAAACAGCACGACATGGAAGGCGCAGATGCTGCCGAGATGGCCGGATACCGATTTGATGAGCGGATCCAGAAGGAATTCGTGCTCTATCGCAATTGCGACCATGTGATTGCGACGACCGAACAGCAGGTCGATCTCATTGCCGAACACTATCAACTGCCCAAGGATCATATCTCGATGATCCCGCCGGGGATTGATGAGGCCCGCTTCACGCCTGCAACACCGTCACGCGTGGCCTCAGTCCGGCAAAAACACGATCTTCGCGAGACTGACATTTACGTTGTCGGGCGTGCTGCGGAGAACAAGGGCTATGATCTGATAATCGAGGCGCTCCCAAGCCTTTTGAAGATGCAGCCGGACGCCCGGCTTGTGCTCGCCGCAGGCGCAAATTCTGACAGCGACAATGAGCTTCTAGGTCAGTGGAAACAGCGCGCATCCGAGTTGGGCGTTTCGGACAAGATCAGCTGGCGCGGGTATGTCGCCGATGAGGACCTTGCTGATTTCTACCGCGCGCCCGGCATTTTTGCCCTGCCGTCCCGGTACGAACCCTTCGGCATGACAGCTGTGGAAGCCATGGCCTGCGGCACACCGACAGTGGTGACCATTCATGGGGGGCTGTTTGAGCAGCTGGAGTTCGGCCGCCACGCTCTTGTTGCCGATCCGAAACGCCCGGAAGAATTTGCGACCATGTTGAACATGCCGATGCAGTATTCTTGGGTGCGGGAGACATTGTCGGTGGAAGGCGCGCGGTTTGCCCGCCGTGTCTTCGGTTGGACTGGGATTGCCCGTCGAACTTTGCAGGTGTTTGACCATTTCAAGGGCCGTTACGACGATCTGCAGACGGACGAACTTACCTTGGCGGACTGACCGGACATAGCCTCAAGGTCTACTCGCTAGCTGAACCGCTTCTTGGTGTTCTGGAAAACGGTTCAGCTTGCGTTCAGCTTGGTTTGGTTACACCTTGCGCATCAACTGCTGATGTCTTGAGGATTCGACTTGTGAAAGTCTTTATGACCGCCCTGTTTTTGTTATTCGCCGTAACTGGCGCTGCAAGCGCAAACTGCCTGTCGCAGGCTGAAGCGCGAGCCGTGGTCGCCAGCGGTCAGGCGCAGCCGCTCGGCGCGGTAGCTGGGCAAGCCGGCGGCGAAATCATCAAGGCGCAGTTGTGCCGCCAGGGTGGCGGATATGTGTATGTCTTGTCTGTTTTAAAGAACGGACAGGTGACCAATGTCACAGTCAACGCGAACCGTTGACTGGTATACTCAGCGCTTATCAAGCACCCGACACTCCCCCAGCCAGCAAATGAAGACCCATGCGCCTGCTAATTGTTGAAGACGACAAAGACCTGAACCGCCAACTCGTGACCGCCCTGGAAGAGGCCGGCTATGTGGTGGACAGCGCATTCGACGGCGAAGAAGGACATTTTCTTGGAGACACCGAACCATATGATGCGGTTGTCCTCGATCTGGGACTTCCGACTCTGGACGGCTTGTCAGTCCTTGAAAAATGGCGCCGCGACGGGAAGACGATGCCCGTTCTGATCCTCACCGCCCGTGACCGCTGGTCCGACAAGGTGGCTGGAATTGATGCCGGTGCGGATGACTACGTCGCAAAGCCATTTCATATGGAAGAAGTACTGGCGCGCGTTCGGGCCTTGGTACGCCGGGCTGCGGGCCATGCCTCCAACGAACTCACCTGTGGCAACGTCCGGCTGGACTTGAGAGCTGGCCGGGTCACGGTGGATGGGTCTCCGATCAAGCTCACCTCCCACGAATACCGGCTCTTGTCCTACCTCCTCCACCATCAGGGAAAGGTGATTTCCCGGACGGAGTTGACCGAGCACCTTTACGATCAGGATTTCGACCGTGATTCCAATACGGTCGAGGTCTTCGTGGGCCGTCTTCGCAAGAAGATCGGGGCCGACATGATCGAAACCATCCGCGGCCTCGGGTACCGTTTGGGAGAGGCTGGTGACGACTGAGGGCGCGGAAGGTGCCGGTAATCCGGCTCCCGAGCCGGTAAAGCCGCAGCGATCCCTTGCGGGCCGTCTCGTTTTGGTGGCGGCAGTATGGTCTACGCTGGCACTTGCGATTGCCGGTGTGTTTCTTGTCAGCCTATATCAACGGGCCAGCGAGCGCTCGTTTGATGCCCAACTTGAAATCCACATCAAGGCCCTTGTTTCGGAAATGCTGGAGACCAGCGACGAGACTGTTTTGCGTGCAACGCCTCAGGTTCAACAGCCGGCCTATCTGGGCGATCCGAGGTTTTCCCTGCCTCTGTCCGGCTGGTATTGGACCGTCCGCCAGGCAGATACAGGAACGGTTCTTTATGCTTCTGAATCTCTGGTTGGAGACCCACTTGCAGTGCCTGCATTGGGGGACGCGGAGGCTGGGGCCGGTTTTGTTGCCGGACCGACAGGCGATGAAATCCGGGTCATGCAACAGCGCATCGCTGTTGGGGAGACGCCGTACGTCATCGCTGTTGGGGCTGCGACCGCGGGCTTTTGGGCCGATATTCGTGAGTTTGCACGCCTCGCCGCACTGACGCTTCTTATCGTCGGGCTTGGACTGGTTTTGGCCACGTTTCTCCAGGTCCGTGTCGGGCTAAGGCCACTGGTACGATTGCGGTCTTCCCTAAGCGCCGTGCGCCAAGGGGAGGCAGAGCGGATCGACGAGGCTTTGCCACGTGAGATCGCGCCGCTTGCTGTGGAACTGAACTCGCTTATTGGCTCCAACAAGGAAATCGTCGAGCGGGCCCGAACTCATGTCGGCAACCTGGCTCATGGTCTCAAGACACCCCTTTCGGTGATCTCCAATGAAGCCCGCGCATCGGAAGGCCCACTGGCGGAGAAGGTGATCGAACAAACAGAGGTGATGTCGACCCAGATCCAGCATCATCTGGAACGTGCCCGGATGGCCGCACAACGTCGGGTGATTGGCGTATCCTGCGAAGTGCAGCCGGTTTTGGACAGGCTCGTACGGGCGATGAATAAAATTTATCGGGAGCGGGATGTTCGCCTTGATGGCCTCGAAGATGCCACGTTGCGGTTTCGCGGAGAGGGGCAGGACCTTGAGGAAATGTCCGGCAACCTCATCGACAATGCCTGCAAATGGGCAACGTCCGCGGTGCTGGTGACGGCAACACCGGTGGCGGACGCATCCAGCGCGCGTGGGATGGTCGAAATCCGTGTCGAGGATGATGGCCCGGGCTTGTCTGAGGAGCAATGCGCGGAAGCCGTCAAGCGTGGCCGCCGCTTGGACGAGACTGTCCCTGGAACTGGGCTCGGCCTCTCGATAGTGGCAGATTTGGCAGCACTTTACGGAGGGCGCCTGGAACTTGGGCGGTCTTCGATGGGGGGATTGAGGGCGCGGTTGATCCTGCCCTTGCTTGGCGACAGCTGATGCCCTGACGCAATGGTTTGCAGATTTTTAAATCGCCTGTGATCAGATCTGATGCAGGTCAAAGGCAATGTTTCTATATCGTGGCCAAGTTCGGCCACAAAGTCACGTTACCACTGAGTCGCTATCCGGTGACTTGGTCCACAAAGCCGATTTGGAGATTAGGTGCATGAAATTGCGCAGCGCCCTTTGTTTGCTCACAGCCACTCTTTTGGGAGGATGCTCCATCGCATCCGGCGCAAATGGCGTGGGTGGATGGGGGTCGTCTTTTGGTGATCCGAGGGGCAACGTCTCGGGCACGGAAGCAAGCGCCGCAATCTCCGTATTGGTGAATAATGAATTCGGTGAAGCGCTGGAGCCTTCTGACAGGCGTGCAGCGGAACAGGCACAAGATCGGGCTCTGCGCTCGCGCGGTGTTGGTGTGTCAGTTGCCTGGCAAAATGACCGGACCGGCCGGAGCGGCCGTGTTCTTCCCGGGCCAGTCTATTCCGTGAATGAAACCGAATGCCGCGAATTCACCCATGAAATGGTTCTTCAGGGCCGGGTTCTGCAGGCGCGCGGCACAGCGTGTGAAATGGATCGCGGTGACTGGAAGGTTATCGGCTGAAAGCCGGGCAGTCTTTCCGAAACGCGCATCTGAATTCTTTCAATAATCCTGAAATAGCAAGTGTTCGCCGCAATTCGTGTCGCGTAACGGCATCGTGTTTTCTACATACTTGTTTAAGGATCGGCGTTTACCATGGCTAAAGAAACATTGGCTGCCGTAGATCTCGTGAATGACACAGCTGGACCAGCTACAGGCTAAAATCAGGACATATCTTAGCAGCCTCAGTCCAAAGGCGATTGAGGCGCTTGTGCGTAATCTTGAGCGTGCGAAGGCCCAGGCCGATGCAGATCCGCACATTGAGATTGTGCTCAATTCAGCCCTGGCGATCCTGCGCAAACCATCGACACACCCCCTCGATTCAGAAGGCAATGAACACCGCCGCGGTCAAATCCAGCGCATGTTCTTTACGTCTCTGGACGGTTTCCTGATCGACGAGTTTTTGCCCAACCGTCAGGAAGGCCGCATCCATCGCGGCATGTTGAACAAGGTTTGGAAATGGCTCGGCCGGGACGTTATGCCGACGGACGTTCAGCTTGTGCTTGAGCAGGCGGGCAACGCAGCCGTCAGTGGTGAACGGGTCGACGGCTTGGTGCAAGCCCTCAGGACCCGGTCGGCGGATGCGATCGGAGAAGCCTTGAGACGCGGTGAAATCGACGAACGCGAACACCGCCGCATGGGGATCGAGCTTGGCGGTGAGCGCGGCATCTCCGAGCTGCGGGACATTCACAAGGTCTTTTCATCCGAGCGTTGGTTGATGCCGTTTCTGGAGGCCATGCCAGATCGGATCAACGAACGGCGCTTAAAGCAGGACCACGATGTCCTGCGCATGGTTGATAAGTGTTCGGAGCGTTTTCCGGACCATCTTCCGTTGGTCGCCGCCGCTCTTGTCGACCGCGCTGACAAACCTTCGGCCTTATGCGCTTTTGCCGGCCGGCTTGCTGGCGATGATGATCCGAAGGTGATCGCAGGGTCGCAATTTGCGCCATTTGTCGATGTGGTCATGAGCGAGGCCGAACGCCTGAATATTCTTGCGGTGGATCACCGCAACAACAATCCCGATCCGGTGGCCTTTTCGAACGCTCTTTCCGACTACAACTCGCTTGTCCGTGGCATTGAGCGTGACGTCGATTTGACCGTCACCGGCAAGTGGCACAGCAGACTTGCGGACACGAAGCGCAGTATTTCAGACGTGGTGACCAGGGAACTTCACAATGCGCATACGGCTGTCCGCCGGGCCCTACAAGTTCCAAAGCTGGACGATGACGGCAAGTTGATTTTGGACCAAACAGCAATCAATGATGCCGTGCGGGCTGTGCGGGTTGTCAATATGGTGCGCCATGGTTCTGAAACGTTCGCTGTCAATGACATCAGCAAACGCACGCGCCAGACCGTCGAACAGACACTCGAAATTGTAACCAGATCTCTAATTACTGATCTTGGCAAGGCAAAAAGCCCGCAACTGGAAGCGCATCAGGCAGCCGCCGACGTTGCGATCATGTTGTCGGAAATCTATTTTGGTGCGGAGTATGCCGAACAATTGCGGCGAAGCCGTCATGCCGCTCTTGCAAAGGCAAAGACGCGGGCAGGCGATGAAGCGGCTGCCGCGTCGCCGGAACGCCGGTTGATCAACAAAGCCCTGAAACGCGCATAACAATGGAGCTTTGAGTGGTGTGTAAGGAGCTGTTCGCGGCTTTTTGACCGCGACCGCCAGTCACACACGCATTTGCTTGCATTTCGACACATTCGGTTGTCTATATGCGCCCATGATTTTTTGGATCCTGATCTCTGCTTTGACCGCTTTGGCGGCTCTTTCTGTGCTTGTGCCGCTGACGCGGTCACGGGCCTCTGTGGAGGAGGCTGCAGCACAGGCTGATGCAGCAGTTTACAAAGAACAATTGGCAGCAATTGATCGAGACCTATCGGACGGCCTGATTGACGCGGAAGCGGCCGAAGCGGCCCGAACCGAAACAGCGCGCCGCTTGCTCTCCGTGCATGACCGGAAGGACGAGACGCGCCCGGCACCACTCTCAAAACTGCGGATACGCTCCGTGCAACTCATTGCGCTTGTGGCGTTGCCCGCAGCCGCTCTTGGCCTTTATCTCGCGCTCGGATCGCCTGATCTTCAGGATCAGCCCCTTGCTGCGCGCTTGTCGGCTCCAGCTGGAGAGCAATCGGTTGAACTGCTGGTCGCCCGGGTGGAACGCCACTTGGCGGAAGATCCGGAAGATGGTCAGGGCTGGGCGGTAATCGCACCTGTTTACATGCGTATGGGTGAGCCGGATTCTGCGGCACGTGCCTATTCCAACGCAATCCGTATCCTCGGTCCGAGGCCGGACTGGCTGACGGACATGGGTGAGGCCATGACCGTGTCCAATGAGGGCGTGATCACCGAGCTCGCAAGATCCGCTTTTCAACAGGCCGTTGACCTGGAGCCGACAGCTGTGAAACCCCGGTTTTTTCTCGCCCTGGCACTGACCCAGGAAGGCAAGACCGACGACGCCATCAACTCTTGGCAGACGCTTCTGGAAGGGGCTGATCCACAGGCCGCATGGGTGCCTGTTGCGCGGCGGGAATTGGCCGGCTTGACCGGAGAGACACCAGAACTGCTTCCGGCGTTGCGCGGTCCGAGCCAGGCTGATGTCGAGGCCGCCGGTGAGATGAGTGACGATGATCGCCAGAAGATGATCACGACCATGGTCCAGGGCCTTGCCGCAAGGATTGAGGCCAATGGCGGAACGGTCGCAGAATGGGGCCAGTTGATGCGGGCCTATATGGTCCTAGGTAAACGGAACGAAGCGTTTGAAACGTACCGGCGCGCTGAAAAAATTTTTGCGGAGAGACCGGCCGAATTGGCCAAGATCAAAGACGCAGCGGTCACTTTGGGGTTGAGTGGGTCATAGAGACAGCGGCAAGGTCCTAGAGGGGCAGGAGCTTGCGGGCAGGCAACGTTAGACGGAACTGAAATGACTCGGAAACAACGGCGTTTGACACTGATCGGATCTGCGGGGGCCGTTCTGACGCTCGCACTTGGATTGATCCTGTTCGCGTTGAATGATCAGATTGTCTTCTTTCAAAGCCCGAGCGATATCGCGAGCCAGCAAATTCCTGATGGGCAGAGAATTCGTCTCGGCGGACTGGTCGAAGACGGGTCGGTCGAGCGTTCTGATGACGCACACGTGAAGTTCCGTGTAACTGATACCGCGCATTCTGTAGCAGTGACGTATCAGGGCATTCTTCCGGATCTGTTCCGTGAAGGACAGGGCGTTGTAACCGAGGGGGTTTTGACGCCGGACGGGATCTTCGTTGCCGACAGCGTGCTGGCAAAACACGATGAGAATTATATGCCCAAGGAAGTGGCGGAGGCTTTGAAAGGTCAGGGCCATTGGCAGGGCGGAGAGGGCGCTGCCAACTAATGCTGTGCGGTTTCGGCCAAAGGGGCAGCTGAAGACATAACCCGAGGGACGGGACGCGGAATAATGTTAGTCGAACTTGGACACTACGCCCTTGTTTTGGCGTTTGCTTTGACACTTGTGGTGTCTGTGGTGCCGTTATGGGGAGCCTTGAACGGCGATGGCCGCCTCATGGCAGTTGCTACACCGGTCTCAGTGACCGTGTTCTTTCTCGTGCTTGTATCATTCGCGGTTCTGACTGGGGCTTACGTCGCTTCGGATTTTTCCGTCGTGAATGTGTATGAAAACTCGCACTCCGCGAAACCGCTTCTCTTCAAGATCACTGGTGTCTGGGGCAATCACGAAGGCTCCATGCTTCTCTGGGTACTGATCCTTGTCTTTTTCGGAGCTCTGGTCGGGGTGTTCGGCGGCAATCTACCGGATGACCTCAGAGCGACCACCCTTGCTGTTCAGGGCTGGATTTCCGCCGGTTTTCTGCTGTTTATGCTGGCGACGTCCAACCCGTTCAACCGGTATGAAAATCCGCCGATTGAAGGCAATGACCTCAACCCGATCCTGCAGGACATCGGCCTCGCGATCCACCCGCCGTTGCTCTATGTCGGCTATGTCGGGTTCTCGATTACCTTCTCCTTCGCTGTCGCCGCGCTCATCTTGGGGCGCACAGATGCGGCCTGGGCGCGCTGGGTCCGGCCGTGGACACTTCTGGCTTGGAGCTTCCTCACCCTCGGCATCGCCATGGGCTCCTACTGGGCTTACTACGAGCTCGGCTGGGGTGGCTGGTGGTTCTGGGATCCGGTTGAAAACGCATCCTTCATGCCGTGGCTTGCCGGTACAGCTCTGCTTCACTCCGCGATCGTCATGGAAAAACGGGAAGCGTTGAAGGTCTGGACGGTCCTTCTGGCGATCTTCACCTTCTCGCTGTCGCTGCTTGGGGCCTTCCTGGTCCGCTCGGGCGTTCTGACATCGGTGCATGCCTTTGCCACCGATCCGTCGCGCGGCGTCTTTATTCTCGGGCTTCTGTGCCTCTTCATCGGCGGCTCGCTGTCTCTCTTTGCCTGGCGTGCGCCGATGCTGAAACAGGGTGGCTTGTTTGCCCCGATCAGCCGGGAGGGCGGGCTGGTTCTCAACAATCTCTTCCTGACAGCGGCCACTGCCGCTGTTCTGGTCGGGACGCTCTATCCGCTGGTGCTGGACGCAATCACCGGCGAAATGATCTCGGTCGGTGAACCGTTCTTCAATCTGACCTTCGGACCGTTGATGGTGCCGCTCCTGATGGCTGTTCCGTTCGGGCCAATTCTGGCCTGGAAACGGGGGGACCTTCTGGCTGCGTCCCAGCGGCTTTATGCGGCGTTCGGACTCGCGTTGCTGATGACCCTCTTCACCTTCTGGCTCTGGGGCATGGAGCGGGTGCTTGCCCCTCTTGGTGTGGGACTCGCGGTCTGGGTGATGGCTGGGGCAATTTCCGAAATCGTTACACGGGTCAAGTTTTTCGAAATTGGTCCGAAGCGCGGGTTTGCACGTCTTTACGGTCTTCCGGGCTCGGCCTGGGGAACTGCCACCGCCCACTTCGGCATCGGCGTCACCGTGCTTGGCATTGTGACATCGTCTGCCTTCCAGGAAGAGCAGGTCCGGACAATGCGGCCCGGCGATACGGTGAACGTCTCCGGATATGAACTGACGTTTGACGGCGCGGTGCCGCGCCGCGGGCCGAACTTCGTTGAGGAAGTGGGGCACTTCACGGTTCGTGAAGGCGGTGCCTTTGTCGCCGAGATGGAGCCGTCCAAGCGGGTCTATACAGCGCGCCAGATGCCGACCACTGAAGCGGCAATCCATACGATCGGATTTTCTCAGGTCTATGTCTCCTTGGGAGAACGGCGCAATGACGGTGCGGTGGATGTCCGGGCCTATTGCAAGCCGCTGATCACGCTCATCTGGATCGGCTGTGTGATCATGGCACTTGGTGCGGCCTTCTCCATGGCGGACCGCCGTTTGCGGGTCGGGGCTCCGAAACCGGCTGCCAAAAGGAAACAATCTGCCAGCGTTCCGGCGGAATAGGAGACTGATCCTGATGAAACGGCTCCTTGTTTGTCTTTCGCTGGTCTTGTGTGTCCTGTCTGGGCCTTCGCTGGCCATCTCACCGGACGAAATCCTGGAGGATCCAGCGCTGGAGACGCGGGCCCGGGCCTTGTCGGCAGAGCTCCGCTGTATGGTCTGTCAGAACCAGTCGATCGACGACAGCGACGCACCGCTCGCAAAGGACCTGCGGGTTCTGGTGCGCGAACGTCTGGTTGCCGGCGACACAGATGCGCAGGTGATTGATTTCCTCGTCGACCGGTACGGCGAATTTGTTCTATTGAAGCCGCGATTTGCTTGGCACACGTTCTTTCTGTGGGCTGCGGGTCCTCTTGCTTTGATCGCGGGGATCACGGCCATTGTGATCACTCTGCGCCGCAGGCAGTCAACGACTGCCGCCGCAGGGGCAAACCAGCCGGCACCGAAACTGTCGGCGGAAGAAGAAGAACGGCTGAAAGCGTTGCTGTCTTCAAAAGATCAGAGCTGATCCGAAAGACTCCCCGTCAGATCGTCTTGTGTGAACGCACTGGTCACGGCCTTGACACCAAGGCGTGACTTGTTTGCCCTTGAGCTCTCCTTACCTGTGCAGGGAAACAAGACTGGAGGGCCGGGCGTTGGCACAACAAGCACAAAAACTGGAATTTGAAGGATCGCAGGGCGCACACCTTGCCGCGCGGCTGGATCTGCCGGCCGGGCCCATCCGCGCCTTTGCGCTCTTCGCCCATTGCTTCACCTGTTCCAAGGACATCGCTGCCGCACGGCACATCGCTGGCGCATTAAGCGCAGAAGGCGTTGCCGTTTTACGGTTCGATTTCACCGGGCTTGGCGGCAGCGGCGGCGATTTTTCTTCAACCGGATTTTCTTCCAATGTTGAAGACTTGAAGGTCGCGGCGGATTTCCTGCGCAAGAATTATGAAGCTCCGCAGCTTCTGATCGGCCATTCGCTTGGCGGCGCGGCCGTTCTGTCTGTCGCCAAAGACATCCCCGAGGTGCGGGCGGTCGTTACGATTGGTGCGCCATCGGAAGCCGGTCATGTCGTGCACAATTTTGCCCATGCGATCAATGATATTAAGGAGCTGGGTGCCCTAGAAGTTGATCTTGCCGGTCGGCCCTTCACGATCCGGCGCGAGTTTCTGGCGGATTTGGAACGCCAAGCGGTGCTCTCACACACTGCAGAACTCGGAAAAGCACTTCTGGTCATGCATGCGCCGCTGGACGAAACGGTCGGCATCGACAATGCCAGCGAAATCTTTCTCGCCGCCAAACACCCAAAAAGCTTTGTGTCGCTGGACAAGGCCGATCACCTGCTGTCCCGCAGTCAGGATGCGGAATACGCGGCAAAAGTCATTGCCGGATGGTCCAGCGGTTATCTGGATCCGATTGTTGAACCGGCCGCCAGCGCAAGAGGCGACGGCGTGGAAGTCGTCGAAACCGGGCAGGGCAAGTTTCAGGCACTCGTCGCCAGTGGACATCACAGGCTGATTGCCGATGAACCGGAAAGCTATGGCGGTTTTGACAGCGGCCCGTCGCCCTATGGTTATCTTTCCGCGGCGCTGGGAGCGTGCACGGTCATGACGCTGCGCATGTATGCCGACCGGAAGGGGCTGGACATTGACCGGATCGGGACGACGGTGCTGCATGACAAGGTCCATGCCACGGAGTGCGAGGACTGTTCAGAAGAGCAGAAGACCCGCGGTGGCAAAATTGACCGTTTTGAACGTTTGATCACTCTGGAGGGAGATCTCGATGCAGCAACCCGGACACGGTTGCTCGAGATCGCGGACAAGTGCCCCGTTCACAGAACGCTGGAAGCCGGGGCAGCTGTCGTCACCCGCGAAGTCGAAACGTAATCGTTGGACGCTTTTTGAGATCTATGCCGCTTCGGCGCGTTCGGTTGCCTTGAGCTTGATTTTCATCAGGTTCAACAGCCGGCGCGCGTCGGTATCATCCAGCATGTGGTAGTTGGTCAGCCATTTGCTCCCGGTGCTCTCCGGAAACTTCAGGTGCTTGCAACGCTCCTTGCAGATTGCCTGGAACTCCTTGGCACCAAGGCCCGTTGCCCGGCAAATGGTCGCAATCCCGGTGCTGTCGAACCGGACCATAAGATTGTGGACATACTTCATCTGCATGCCGGAGAAGAAGGAAAGCAGGGCGACCACATCGAAGAGATTGTGTTCCACGCTGCACTGGTAGACCGCCTTGTTGAGCGTGGTCTTGCCCATCTTGATGCCCATGACCCAGGCTTTCGGGCTGATTTTGGACGGACGGCGTTGAAGTTCGCTTCCGGCGGCGATTTCACCATCGTCCTTGAAGAGGTCTTCCAGGAGCTCTTCGTTGGACTTGCGCAGGTGGCGGATCCGGTCGCCCATCTGTTTGGGCATGTCTTTGACCAGTGCCTCAAACTCCGGCATCTCGATCTCTGCACCAAGATTGCAGGCAACCGTTTGCTTGACGTCCTTGTCTCCACGCGAAATCAGGATCTTGGTCACGTCTTTACTGACGTGATCGCGTTTGGCGAGCGCGAGGAGAAAGTCCTGGCCCTTGGTTTGGGCCAGCTTGACGATATCTGCTTCGGACAGCGAGATGGAGCGCTCCAGAACCGCCTGCGCAATAGGAATTTCCTCGTTCGCAAGGGCTGCAGCAAGAGTTGAGGACATGGCAGAGACGTCTGCCAGCTTGTCTGACATCTCTTGCTTGGCTTCATCGCCAAGAGACGTATAAACGCCTTCCAGCATGGAATTCAGCAACTTGGTCTCTTTGGAGGTGGTGGTAGCGTCATCACGCGTTGCGAGCAGCCCGGTCATATGAGCTGCCAACTCGTGCTTTTTCTGCGAAGAGCTTGCCTTGGCAAGTTTAAGAAGCGAATCGTCCATAGCAAATCCTACCAACAGCAAATATTGCTGGAAGTTGTAAAAAAAGATCTAAGCAAGCCGTTACGCATGGTCAAATGCGCGGGCTGCTTGACCGCGGATGGCGGATGCGCGATTGGAACGTATGACCGATCAGCCAATACTCTATTCTTTCCGGCGCTGCCCTTACGCGATGCGGGCAAGGCTTGCATTGATGTCCAGCGGATTGACCGTGGAATTGCGGGAAATTGTTCTGCGCGACAAAGCGCCTGAATTTCTGGACACATCTCCTTCTGCAACGGTTCCATGCCTGAAGTCGGGTCCTCAGGTGATTGATGAAAGCCTCGACATCATGGTCTGGGCATTGGAACACTCTGACCCGGACAATTGGCTGAAACCGGAAACGGGGAGCCTGGACGAGATACGTGCCTTGATTGCAACCTGTGACGGACCGTTCAAAACCCACCTTGATCGCTACAAATACGATACGCGGTATGCAGATGCGGACAAGATGTCAGAGCGGTCCGCTGCGTCCGAGTTCCTGAAAGAGCTGGACCGGCGTCTTGATGGTTCAGCTTGGCTGTTTGGAGCGCAGCCTTGTTTGGCAGACTTTGCGATACTGCCCTTCGTCAGACAGTTTGCGAATGCGGACCGTGACTGGTTTGATTCTCAAGACTGGGACAACCTGAAAACTTGGTTGGTGACTTTCGAGAAATCTGACAAGTTCGCGGCCATCATGCCGAAGTTTTCCAAATGGGAAAACGGCGATACGCCAATCCTTTTTCCTTGAGCTGTCAGATATTTAAGCTGTTTGTCACGCTGAGCCGCTAGCAACCTTACAAAAACGTAATCCATCCGACAGGCGCTTGTAAGGGAGCCTTTCCTATCTTCAGCTTCGACCAGGAAACGCACGTCCCCGCGTGGTCCTGAATGAATTGACCTCCAGTCAAACTGTCGAAAAAGGAAGAATAGATGGAAAATCGTCGGTCAAGCTCCCCTTTGCGGTCTCGCCGCGCCAAACTGCTGGCCGGTGCAGTCGTACTCGGTGCGGCCGGTCTCATGACCGTGCAGACCATTGTGCCGGCGCAACTGGCACAAGCAACGCCAGTCCGGATCGATAACGCCGCACCTGCCGATTTCTCTGACGTCGTCGGAGCCGTGAGCCCGGCCGTTGTCAGTGTGCAGGTCAAACAGGCCGCAGAGCCCCGGATGATGAATTTCAACGGCGGCAACAACTTCCGCGACTTCTTCGAGGATCTGCCGAACGGGCACCCGTTCGAGCGCTTCTTCCGTGACTTCGGCGAACGTGGCGGCGAAGAAGGCCGGCCGCAACGCCGTGCGCCGCGCCAATACGGCATGTCCCAGGGGTCCGGCTTCTTTATCTCCGCTGACGGGTTTGTTGTGACCAACCAGCACGTGATCGACAAGGGCACTGAATTCACAGTGATCGATCACGAGGGCGAAGAGTATGACGCTGTCCTGATCGGTGCTGACAAGCGCACGGATCTTGCGCTTTTGAAAATCGAAGGTGGTAAGGACTTCACCTATGTCGACTTTGCTGATGAGGCACCTGAAGTCGGCGAGTGGACCGTTGCCATCGGTAACCCGTTCGGTCTCGGTGGATCGGTAACCGCAGGTATCGTGTCTGCGCGCGGCCGTGACATCGGCGCAGGTCCCTATGACGACTTCATCCAGATCGATGCTCCGGTGAACCGTGGCAACTCCGGTGGTCCGGCGTTCAACATGAACGGTGAGGTCATCGGCGTGAACGCTGCGATCTTCTCGCCGTCCGGCGGCAACGTTGGCATTGCATTCGCCATCCCGGCCTCTACGGCTCAGGATGTCATCATGGAATTGAAGGACGGTGGCACGGTCGTGCGCGGCTGGCTCGGTGTACAGATCCAGAATGTGACCGATGACATTGCTGAAAGCCTGGGTCTTGATGAAGCGCACGGTGCGATCGTCTCTGAAGCCCAGGAAGGCAGCCCCGCCGCCAGGGCAGGTCTGAAGACTGGTGACACGATCCTGGAAGTTGAAGGCGCGAAGGTCGATGGCCCGCGTGATCTGTCCAAGATCATCGCCGCCTATGACCCGGACACCACAGTGGAAATCACCGTTTGGCGTGATGGCAAGGAGCAGGACATCGATGTGACCCTCGGTCGCCTGCAGGATCAGCAGCAAGCTGCTGCCCAGCCGGAAGCTGTGGAACCTGAAAACACCAGCCTGGATGACATGGGTCTTGTCCTGACGTCCAAGGCAGATGCGGGCCTTGAAGGCAACGGCGTCCTGATCGCCGACATTGATCCGGACAGCCCGGCTGCCGAAAAGCGCCTGAGCCGCGGCGATGTGATCCTTGAAGTTGCCGGCATGCCCGTCAACTCGCCGGAGGACGTCGTCAAGGCGGTGAAGAAAGCGGAAGAAGATGGCCGCAAGGCAGTCTTGTTCCGGGTCGAAAGCAACGACAACACCAGGTTTGTGGCTCTGCCCATGAACCTGGCCTGATCAGGGCCGGTCCTGCACCGGCATCTGAGAGCAAGACCGGTCTGCCCTCTGCCCCCAACCCCGACGGGCCGGTCTTGCGAATTGATGGCTGGCAACAGTGTTCACATCCGCATTGTTGCCAGCCCTTTTCTTTATCCTCTCACTCGCGGTAAAAGAGAGCCATGTTGCAGATTCTTGTGATTGAAGACGACCACGAAGCAGCCAACTACCTTGCCAAGGGTTTGAGCGAGCTTGGTCACAGGGCAGACAAGGCGGACGACGGTGAGACCGGTCTGCAAATGGCGCTTGATCGCGACTACGACATCTTGATCGTCGATCGCATGTTGCCCAAACGCGATGGCCTCGCCGTGATCGAAGAACTGCGGAAAAGCGGCAATCATACGCCCGTCCTCATCCTGTCAGCGCTCGGTCAGGTTGATGACCGCGTCACAGGTCTGAAGGCCGGTGGAGATGACTATCTGCCCAAGCCCTATGCATTCACGGAATTGCAAGCACGTGTTGAAGCGTTGGCACGGCGTCCGAAGTCTGCCAGCCAGGTGGAGACGACCTACACGGTTGGCGACCTGACGCTGGACCGGATGGCACACTCCTGCCGCCGCGGTGACATGGAAATTCCGCTGCAGCCACGCGAGTTCCGTTTGCTGGAATATCTGATGCAGCACGCGGGCCAGGTTGTGACCCGGACGATGCTTCTGGAGAATGTCTGGGAGTATCACTTTGACCCTCAGACCAATGTCATCGACGTCCACATTTCGCGTCTGCGTGGCAAGATCGACAAAGGGTTTGACGTGCCTCTGCTTCATACGATCCGCGGTGCCGGATACACCATCCGTGACACGGCTCACTAGGTTTACCCGGACAACAGCGTTCAAGCTCTCACTGCTTTACATCGCGGTGTTCACGCTGTTGTCGGGGTTTTTGCTCATCTACATTTCCGAAAATACTGATCGCCTGATGTCGGAACAGGTGGTCCAGACCATCGACGCCGAACTCAAGGGGTTGTCGGATATTTATGTTCGCGGCGGTGTCCGCGATCTGGTGGAGACCATCGACCGGCGGACACGCCATCCCGACGCAAGCCTTTATCTCCTTGTTGATTTCGCCGGAAACGCTCTTGTTGGCAACATTGCCCGCCTTCCGACAACCGTTCTGGAAGAAGCCGACGGCGGTATACGCCGGGTCCACTACACACGCCTTGGGCAGGACAGCCCGGACACCCAACGCCAGGCAATGGTCCGCACTTTCGAGCTGCGTGGCGGGTTTCGGCTGCTGGTCGGCCGCGACCTTGGCGACCAGCTGACGTTTTCACACCTTCTCGGCAATGCGCTTCGCTTGTGGCTGATCGTTGTCGTTGCCATGGGCGCGATGACCTGGCTTTTCGTCAGCCAACGCGTGATGAAGCGGATCGACGAGATCACCGACACCAGCCGGACCATCATGACTGGAGATCTGACCGGACGCTTGCCCATTGCCGGCAATGATGATGAGTTCGACCGGTTGGCTGTCAGCCTGAATACGATGCTCGACCGGATCGAGCTTCTGATGCGGTCCATGAAGGATGTGACCGACAATATCGCGCATGATCTGAAGACGCCTCTGACGCGTTTGCAGACCCGTGTCGAGACAGCCTTGCGTCAGGCGGAAGGGCAAAGTTGCTACAAGGAAGCTCTTGAGGAAACGCTCAGCGAAACCGACCACTTGCTGAGGATCTTTAACGCGCTATTGCGGATCGCGCGGATCGAATCCATGGCACCTGGAGAGGTCATGGAGCGGACTGATATCAACAACCTCATCAATGAAGTCTCCGAGCTGTACGAGCCGCTGGTTGAAGATGAAGGGGGCGTGTTGGAGACACACGTGTGCGACGGTCTGGAAGCGGTCTGCCAGAAAGATCTGGTGTTTCAGGGGCTGGTCAACCTTATCGAGAACGCTTTGAAATACGGACGCCCGATGGACGGCGAGTTCCGGATCAGGATTTCTGCTGAAGAGCGCGAGGGCCGGACGGTGTTGAGTGTCTCCGACACAGGTCCCGGGATCCCGGAGAAGGATCAGGATCGGGTAAAAGACCGGTTTGTCCGTCTTGATGAAAGCCGCTCGGAGCCCGGAACTGGTTTGGGATTGAGCTTGGTCAAGGCCGTTGCCCGCTTGCATGGTGGAGAGTTGCAGCTCACAAATGGGGACCCGGGCCTTGTCGCCCGGATCGATCTTACCCGGGCCAAACCGGGAAGCAGCGGGAGCAGCAATGGGCACGGCGGAAAATCAGACGGGGCAGAGCCAAAACCGGAATGAGCCGGGGCAACATCAGCCGCTTATGGCGCGAATTTCAATCATTCCGCCGGTTGCAGACCCTGATCACGCGCAGCTTTTCCTGAACGATATTCTTGCTCAGCCCGAGGCCGGCGCAGATGTCAAAGCGCTGCTTGAAGACAAACCCGATCTTGAACGGATGCTGCTTGGTGTCATCGGAAACTCGCCGTATTTGCGAGACCTGATGACTGCGAACGCCGCACGATTGCTGAGCATCCTCACCGATTCACCTGAACGGCGGCTCGCAGACTTGCTCGAAGCAGCGCAGGATACGACCGCTGAAGACGAGGCCGGGATCACACGGGCGCTTCGCCTGTTGAAACAAGATCTGGCTTTGACGCTGGGACTGGCCGACATCGGGGGGGCCATAGATCTTGATCAGGTCACCCACGCACTTGCAGGCTTTGCAGATGCAGCGCTGACCGCATCGATTCGGTTCTGCCTCAATGACTTGACCCGGCGCGGCAAGTTTGAGCCGAAGGATCCGGAGAAACCGGAAGTCGACTCAGGCCTGATTGTGCTCGCCATGGGCAAGCATGGCGCAAATGAGCTGAACTACTCCTCCGACATTGACCTCATTGTGCTGTACGAGCCCGAAAAAGCGCCAATGGCTGGCTCCGCCGAGGCCCCGGTAGAGTTTGTGCGGCTGACCCGGCGTCTTGTGAAAATCATGCAGGACCGGACGGCGGACGGGTACGTGTTCCGTACAGACCTGCGTTTACGGCCGGACCCGGGGGCCACGCCGCTTGCCATGTCGGTTCCCGCAGCTCTTGTCTATTACGAGTCACTTGGCCAGAACTGGGAGCGCGCGGCCCTCATAAAGGCACGGCCTTGTGCTGGCGATATCCCCGCTGGCGAGGCGTTTTTGAAGGAAATCGTGCCCTTCATCTGGCGCAAGTATCTCGATTTTGCAGCGATTGCCGACGTGCAATCGATCAAGCGCCAGATCCATATGCACAAGGGCCATGGCGCGATCGCAGTCGCCGGTCACAATGTGAAACTTGGCCGTGGCGGTATTCGCGAGGTCGAGTTCTTTGTGCAGACCCAGCAATTGATCGCCGGTGGGCGCAATCCGGAACTGCGCGGCCGCCGGACCCTCGACATGTTGCAAGGGCTGACCCAGGCAGATTGGATCCGCCCAAAGGCACGGGATGAACTCACCAGCGCCTACTGGTTTTTAAGAACCGTCGAACACCGCATCCAGATGCTCAATGACGAGCAGACCCAGCTCTTGCCCAAAGACACCGAAGGTTTGACCCGGATCGCGTCCTTGATGGGATACGAAACGCTGGAAGGCTTCAAAACGGATCTGCTTGGTCATTTCCAGAATGTTCAGCATCATTATGCGGAGCTGTTTGAAGATGAGCCGGGGCTCTCGTCCGAGACCGGCAACCTGGTGTTCACAGGGGATGACCACGATCCGGACACGCTGGAAACCCTGTCGAAGCTTGGTTTCCAGCAACCAGCTGAAGCAGCTGCCATCGTCAAGGCGTGGCATTTTGGGCGGTATCCATGTACCCGCTCGACAAAGGCTCGGGAACGTTTGACGGAGATGCATCCGGCGCTTTTGAACGCGCTTGCAGCCACGGACAACGCAGACGCAGCGCTCCGTGCCTTTGACAGTTTCATGGCCAAACTGCCGGCGGGGGTGCAGCTGTTCTCACTTCTGCGCTCCAATCCGCAACTCCTCACGCTGCTTGCCACAACAATGGGCGCCGCGCCACGCATGGCAGACACGGTGTCCAAACGGGTGCATGTCCTGGACGCGGTTCTGGATCCGGCGTTTTTCGGGGCCATGCCAAGCGTTGACGAGTTTCGAGCCGGACTGGACAGGACGCTGTCACAATCGCAGTTCTACGAAGAAGCCCTTGATCGAGCCCGCATCTTCGCGCAGGAGCAGCAGTTCCTCATCGGTCTGCGCCTGATCTCCGACACGCTGTCCGCGGACAGGGTCGGCTTTGCGTTGGCGCGTCTTGCCGAAGTGGTGGTCGATCGGATCATGACGCAGGTAATCGCCCATGTTGGCGAGACCCATGGAACCGTTCCTCGCGGGGAGGTGGCTGTTCTTGCCATGGGCAAGCTCGGCGGTCGTGAAATGACTGCGGCTTCTGATCTGGACCTGATCCTGCTTTATGAGGCACCGGAGGATGTCAAACAGTCCGACGGAAAACGGCCGCTTGCCATCAGCCAGTATTACACGCGCCTCACCCAGCGGCTGGTCACGGCCTTGTCTGCGCCAACGGCAGAAGGATCCCTCTACGAAGTTGATTTCCGCCTGCGTCCGTCCGGCAATGCAGGACCGCTTGCGACCAACCTGGACGGCTTCATTGCTTATCAGGAAAAGGACGCCTGGACCTGGGAGCACATGGCTTTGACACGGGGCCGGGTGATCGCGTCGACGTCCGATGCCTACAGGCAAAAGATCCAGGAAAGCATTTGCGGCACCTTGGTTCAGCCGAGAGACCTGAAAACTCTGGCCGATGATGTCCGCTCCATGCGGGCAAAAATTGAAAAGGAAAAGGGAACCAAGGACATCTGGGACTTGAAACAGGTGGCGGGCGGTCTGGTCGACATTGAGTTCATCGCGCAGTTCCTGCAACTCGCGAATGCACATGAAAACAGAAGCATTCTGGCGCAAGGGACCGAGCAGGCCCTGGAGAACCTGCGGGACGCTGGTTATCTGGAGAGTGGGGATGCCGGAAACCTGCTGGAGGCTTTGCGCCTCTATCACCGTCTAACCCAGGTCCTGCGGTTGGCCTTGTCCGGAAAATTTGTTCCTGCCGATGCCCCGCGCGGTGTGCTCGATCTGTTGTTGCAGGCTTCAGGCAGTCCAGCCTTTGAGCGGCTTGAAGCTGAATTGAATGAGATGCAGCAAGGCGTCCGGGCCATCTTTGAACGTCTTGTTGGCCCGGTCGAAATCATCGAGGCGGCGGTGCCGAAAACTTAAGTTTTAAGACTTGCGCGCTCGTGCATCTGGAATTCGGTTGACCGAGAAAAGCGAAATGCAGTGGGGCAAACGCCCAGACAGCTTGTTCACGGAAACAGCCTCGTGTAAGGGCAGGTCTGTCCGGCGGCCAATTTCTCAATGCGCAGTTATCCGATTGCGCGACCCCTTTGCATTCCCGGAGTATTTCAATTGGTTTTTCCGACATCAGACGCGATCCGCAATCCGGACCGCATGGCGAAGCTCTCTTTGATCAATGGCCGCGAACTGTCCTGGTCCGAGTGGGGACCGGAGACCGGTCAGCCGGTTCTATTCATTTCAGGGGCCGGAACTGCTGGGTCGCTTGGCTTCGGTGCCGACTGCCTGGATGAGCTGAACATTCGCTTGATCGCTCCGGACCGGCCGGGCCTTGGCGGCTCTGACCCGGACCCCGGCAAAACCCTGCAAAGCGTTGCTGATGATTTTGCTGAAGTGATCCGGCACTTGGGACCTGGCTCAATTCCGGTTGTGGCCGTCTCGCAGGGCGTACCCTTTGCACTGGCGCTTGCTGCCGGTGGGCCGGTCAGTCGGCTGGCGGTGGTCTCCGGGCAGGATGAGCTGTCCAGGCCGGAGTTCTTCAATGGTTTGCCGGACCAGCTTCAGCAGATGGTCCGGGATGCCGAGGACGATCCCAAGGCATTAACTGCAATGCTCGAGGGCTTTGCCGATCCGGATAGCTTTCTGGAGTTCATTATCTCAACCAGCTCTGCGCTGGATCAGGCTATCTATTCATCCGAACCTTTCCGTTCGGCCTTCAAAGCCGCTCTGGACCGTGGTTTTGCGCAAGGGCGACCGGCTATGCCCTCGATACGGTTGCTGCAATGGGGCCATGGTCGTTCACTTGGGACGCAATCACCTGTCCCGTGGATCTCTGGTATGGCGGGAAGGATGCAAGCCCGGTTCACTCGTCTGACGGCGGGGCGCTGATGGCATCCCGTCTCAAGCATGCGAACCGGCATTTCTTTGAGAATGAGGGCGGTTCGCTGCTGTGGACGCGCTCTCGAGAAATTCTAACCGTCCTTGTCGAGGCGGATTAGGTTCAAACACAAGGTTTCGACGTCGCCACCGGTTGGTATTCACGAGAAATCCCCGGCCTTGGGCCGGGGACAGTGCGTTTTTGAACGTATTTTACCGGCTAAAAGCCCTGCAAAGCGATCTTGCTTATGCTGCCGCAACATCGTCCAGGAAGCGGTCAACGGCCTGCTTCAATGCTTCGGTCTTGGTATTCAAATCATCCGATGCGGTCACAACTTCACCAGCCGAGGTATTGGTCCGGCCGACCGCGTCGGTCAGTTCCGTGACATTGTCAGTCACCACTTCTGTGCCCTCGGATGTTTGCTGGATGTTCCGGGAGATCTCAGACGTGGCCGAACCCTGTTGTTTGACTGCGGCGGCAATCGCGCTGGTGTAGCTGTTGACCTCGTCCATCGTCTCGGTGATCGAGCCGATGGCATCCGCGGACTCCTGCGTCGCAATCTGGATCGCGGCAATTTGCGAGGAGATGTCTTCGGTCGCTTTTGACGTCTGTGTTGCCAGTTCCTTGACTTCGGCGGCAACAACGGCAAAGCCCTTGCCCGCTTCACCGGCGCGGGCCGCCTCGATGGTCGCGTTCAGGGCGAGTAGGTTGGTTTGCTCCGCAATTGCTTGGATGAGTGTGACCACTTCTCCAATCTTGGAAGCCGATGCGGACAGGCCTTCGACCTTCTCGTTCGTGGTCCGGGTGCCTTCGGTGGCGCGGCCAACCACATCCGTGGTGCGCGCGACCTGTGCGCTGATTTCGCCAATGGACGCTGCGAGTTCTTCGGCAGCAGAGGCGACCGTCTGAACATTATGAGCCGCGTCGCTGGACGCTGTGAGCGTGTCATTTGCGCGCGAGGCGCTGTCGCGGGCAATCCCTGTGAGGTTCTGTGCGGTCTGGTCCAGCCGTTCAGCCGTTGTGCCCACTGAGCCGAGCAGATCTTGTGCGGTCGCACGGAAGTCCGTGATCAGTGTATCGACCAAGTGCTGCCTCGTTTGCCGCGCGGATTGCTCTGCTTCTTGTTCCTGACGCAGGCGGGCGCGTTCCTGCGCATTGGTTTTGAAGACCTCGACGGTCCGGCTCATTTCACCGATCTCGTCCAAACGGTTCGTCTCCGGGATCTCCATGTCCCTTTCGCCACCAGCGAGGCGTGCCATGACGTGTGTGAGCGAACGGATCGGACGTGTGATTGCGAGGCTTAGGACATATGCCAGAAGGACCCCAGTTCCGATGGCGATAACAAGGGCGAGCGCGATCTGAAACAACGCGTTCTGGCTGGCCGTGCGGGTCACAACCGATTGATTGGCAGCAATCGCGAGGATGTCGGCACCAATCTCATTTGACAGGGATTGCAGTTGAGCGAGCAACATATCCCTTTTTGTCTTTGTCGCCACGATGGCGTCAAACGCTTCAGAGAAATCCATGGACGCCTTGAGAACCAGGGCGATGGTATCAGCGGTCTCCGGGATAGCCTTGCTGCTGTCTTCCAGAGTTGCGGAGATCAATCGGAGTTGGTCAGCAGCGTGATATACCTCATCTGAATTTGCGCTGCTCAAGCCGGTTGCATATTCCACAGTACCCGAGCGGATGATCGTCGTGGATTGAGCCAAGGCGATCGCCTGTTGTCCTATCCCGGTGAGCGCCGCCAACCGTGCCTGGGTATCTGTGGCGTTTGCCAGTTCCTCATCGAATGTTTCTTAGATCGAGATCCGGGCGCTTAGTCCACCTTCCTGAAGCAGGGCTAAGAGGTCTGCAACAGTCTTCTTTTTACCGGCCCGGTTAAACAGGTTTGTTTCTCCGAGAAGGTCCGAAAGAGCGGTTGGAAACGCTCTGGCGCTGTTTGCCAGGAGTTTGGTGGTTTCTGGGGGCAATGTTGAAAGATCAGCATTTTCAAGCTTCTCTGCAGCTGTAATCATCTGTGTCATGCCGGCATTGATTTCGTCCATGACATCTTCTGTGAGCTCCTTGAGCTTGAATTTTCCGCCATAACCAAACTTCGGAGCAAGAAAGTCAGCTTGAGCCTGCAACTCAACAGCAGCGCGACCCAACATGCGGGCCGTGTCCTGGGTCACCTTTGCTGTTTGGGCTGCCGTTGCTGCGGATTGCTGTTCATTTGCGACAGCCTTTCCGATTTGCTCCGTTAAAGCTGAGCGTTCTGGTGCTGTAAACAAAACTGTGTCCAGGGCAGCGGCTTGAACACCGATCGCAACTGCGAGTTCCTGGAACGTCCGTTCGAGTTCTTTAACGTTTTTCGTCGCGGCGTTCATGTTACGGGTCAAAGCTGGATCGTCAACAATCGCGCCGTCAAGCGATTGCAGCGATCCGTGAAGTGCGCGCAGTTCGGTCAATGCGGCGTCGGCGTTCTTCTCGTCGGGTGCCTTCAAGTAAAGCTCCCGGGCGTTGGCCGCTTGATTTAAATCTGCCAGAGCTGAAGACGTCTGGTTCAGTGTCTGTGTGCGGTCTTTAAGTCCAAGTATCGCAAGGGTCGCGACACCGCCTACTATTGCAGCCAGCATCAGGATAGCGGTAAAACCGCCCCAGACTTTGTAGGGAAGTCTTATGTTATTGACAAATTTTGCAAGGAAAACCATCTAATTACCCAGAGTAAGAATTGAATGATTGGCTTTGGTTGAAGAAATAATTGTTGCAACAAGTGAATCAGACGTAAAAATTGTTGAAATATGGCGTAAATATACAATTGGTTTAGGTGGCTTATTTGAAACTTTACTTAGAGGCCTGACTAAAAATATGTCATTACCTATGGAAAGCACATGGATATTTATTTAGCGGGCAAAATATATGTTGTGTGGATAAATCGACGCAATTCGCGGAAGGCGCAGCTATGTCCGAGCGAGCAGCGCTTTACTCTGATGGGTATGAAGCCACGCGGGAGGGGGGGCGCTGGAAGCCAAAGACGGCGCGTTGATCAGGCAGACTGTGCGATCTCAGTGCTGTCGGTGCGGGCCAGTGGCAGCGAGAAGCTGACGACAGTCCCTTTCTTGACCTCAGATTCAATGGCCAATTTTCCACCGTGCAATTCAACCAGGGAGCGGGCAATTGCAAGGCCCAGTCCGGACCCCTGGTGGGTCTTGGTGAACTGGTTCTCTACCTGAACAAACGGCTTGGCCAGCCGCTCGATATCGCGCTCCGAGATGCCGATCCCGGTATCGGCCACTTCAAAGCGGACCTTGTCGCCGCGCGGTCGGGCCTTAAGGGTGACGGTTCCATTGTCCGGTGTGAACTTGACGGCATTGGCGAGAAGGTTGAGCAGCACCTGTTTCAGCGCGCGTTTGTCGACGTCGACATGGAGGTTGTCGGCAACGTCTGCAGAAATGGCGATGTTCTTTTCTGTGGCAGCACCCGTGATGATCCGCGCTGCGTCTTCCGCAGCTTCGCTTGCGTTGACCACTTCGGTTTCGATCGACATCCGGCCGGCCTCGATCTTCGACATGTCGAGGATGTCGTTGATCACATTCAAAAGGTAGGTGCCGGAAGAATAGATGTCCTTGCAATAATCCGCATACCGGTCTGTACCAAGCGGACCGAACATCTCCTGCGTCATGATGTCGGAGAAGCCGATGATCGCATTCAGCGGAGTTCGCAGCTCATGTGAGATGTTGGCGAGGAATTCGGACTTCGCCTGGTTGGCGGCTTCCGCGCGCGTCTTTTCTTCTTGATACTTTTCGGCCATTTCGGAAAGCTGGCGGGTCTGGACTTCAAGGATCTCGCGGGAGCGCTGCAAGTCCGTAACCGAAGCTTTCAGGCGTTTTTCCGATTCCGTCAGGCGCTCTTCGTGCTTTTTCAGCGATGTGATGTCCGTACCCACAGAAACGAAGCCGCCGTCCTTGGTCCGACGTTCAGAGATTTGCAGCCAGCGACCGTCTTCCAGCTGTGCCTCATAAGATCCTTCCGGCCCGCCCTGACGTTTGCTGAGTTGGACCGGCTGCGGAGAAACCGCACCGTTTTCGGCTGCTGCCAGAACATCCTTGTAGGGCGTTCCTGGCTTCACGGCGCTTTGAGGCAGGTTGTGCAAGGATTGGTAGTTGGAATTGCAAATCACCAGTTCGTTGCGGGCGTTCCAGAGAACGAAGGCTTCGGAGATGGTCTCAATCGCATCGCGCAGGCGCAGGTCCGCCATCTGGCTTTGCTCTGCAAGCAAATGCTGCTCGGTGATATCGAGGCAAATGCCGATGAGATGCGGCTCGGCACGGCCTGGATCCATCTGTATTTCGCCGCGGGCGCGGAGCCAGATCCAGCTGCCGTCGGCGTGGCGCATGCGGAATGTCTCATCGACCAGCGTTTCACCGCTTTCCAGGAGATGTTCTGCCAGTCCGAGAAGGTCGATGTCGTCCGGATGCGTGAGGTCGGAGACTTCGGCAAAGCTCAAGATGTCATCCTTGGGCTCACGGCCAAGGAGTTCGTAAAGCGACGAAGACCAGAACATGCGGCCGCGCGAGAGATCCCAATCGAAGAGACCGCAGCGGCCATGGGTGAGGGCTGTGTCTATGCGGGCCCGGGTCGCCGCATAGTTCTCGTCCGCCTGTTCGGCGCGCGATGCTTGGCTGAAGAAGCCGTAGATTATCGCCAGGAGGACCAGCGAGATCCCGACATAGAGCGTGACATTGGCAGACAGGGCGCTGCGCCAGTCTGCGAACACGACTGACTCTGGCTGGAGGACGGCAATCATGCCGAGCTGGCCGTCAAGGTGGCGGACAGTAGCCAGTACAGGTTCCGGGCCGTCACGACCGGTCAGGATCACCGGAATGGAAAGAACGCCAGCGCGTTCACCGAATACGGTCAGGGGCTGCGCCGGGCCAAGAAGGTCGGTGAGCGGGCGGCCTTCCAGTGAAGGCTGCAGTGGTGCGGACGCTGCGATCGTGCCGTTCGTATCGGAAATCAGAAAGATGCGGCCCTTGCTGGTCGCGCCGGAGGGAAGACTGTCTGCAAGGATGCGCTTCAGCGTCGTCCGGTAACCTGCTACCGGGAGATCTTTCCCTGATGCATTGAGGGGAGGTGCGACAACAGAAGCCATAAGGCTGAGAGTGGTTTCTGCCTCTGATCGCGCGGCTTCATGGTCCCCGATGAGCTCGCCTGTGCGATAAACAGCCAAAAAAACCAGAAACAGGATGGCAAGGGCCGGGATCAGCCGGCGCATCAGGCCATCAGAGCGTTCAAGGTGATGATGAGCGGAAGACACGAAGTTGCGCCAGAACGCTTTTTGTGCGCCCGTGCTGGTTTTACGTCCTGAATCCTTAGCGCTGCGCCGCCCGGTAGCGGATCCCGCAAATGCTCTTGACATAGGAAGTGTGCCTCAATTCCGCCGCTCCGAAGCTGAGCTCCGAATCACTTCCATTTGAATCAAATCGTCAGTATTTGTCTAGAGTCGCAGAAGAAGAAAATGGTTAACAAGGCGCGCTTTTACCAGAGCTCTTGTTAACGTTTCCAAATATAGCAACTTACTGCAATGTCCGCTCGACAATGTCACGGCTGTCTCTCGACAGTTCTTCGCTTGAAGAAACCCTCAGGAGGGCAGATTCAGCAAGGGATGATCTCCGGTCCTCCAAAGCTCTCCAGGAGCGGAAGCTTGTCAATAATCGCGAGGCCACCTGCGGATTTCTTTTGTCAATCTCCAGAACTGATTCGGCAATAAGCTTGAAACCCTTGCCGTCAGGGCGTGAAAACTGTGTCGGGTTCCCGGTGGCAAAGGAGTGCAGCACGGCGCGAACGCGGTTCGGATTGCTGGGCTCATAAAGCGGATCGGCGATCAAGTCTTGCACCACTTGAAGCGTGTCATCGCGCGGGGCTGTTGCACGCGCTGAGAACCACTTGTCCATGGCAAGGGCGCTGCTCTCATGGCGGGTGCGGAATGCCTGAAGCGCGCCAGATGCGCCTTCGAAACCGCGGTGCACGAGTAAGGTCAAAGCCATGATCCGGTCGGTCATGTTATTGGCGTTTTTGAACCGGTCATTGACCAGAGCAACGGCATCCGGATCGCTTGAGTGGGCATGATAGTGCAGCACCCGGTTGGACAAAGCGCGCTGCCCTGCAGACGCTGCATCCGGCGAGAAGGCGCTGTCTTTGCCGTAGTCCTTGGCCAACGGCAACAGATGGGATTGCAGGGCATCCGAGATTTCCGCAATCAGACGGGTTCGCGCGGTATGAATGGCGTCCGGGTCGACATTGCTTCCAATGTCCTGGGCGACATCTGTTTCGCTTGGCAGCGTCAGTGCCTGGGCTTTGAGCGCAGGGTCGAGACGGTCATCCTCCAGCACGGTTTGCAGAACGGCGACAAGATCTGCAGCACTTGCGAAATCTGTGTTGCGGCGGACAGCTTCAGTACGCGCAAGAAGGGTCTGTGTGGCCAACGTCTGGACGGCTTGCCAGCGATTGTAGGGGTCGCTGTCGTGCTTCGCCAGGAAGGCCAGATCGTCAGCAGACAGGTCCTGGGTCAGACGCACAGGAGCGGAAAAGCCGCGTAACAGGGAGACCTTCGGGGCGTCTGGCACATTCTGAAAGGTGATAGTCTGCACTGGTTTTTTGAGAAGAATGACGTCGCCGGTCACATCCGCACCGTCCACTATCGTGATCTCAAGATCCTGCCCATTGGCCCCCAGAAGCCCGAATTTCAACGGGATCACGGCTGCCTGTGCTGATTTCTGTCCCGGCAGTGGCGAGATCTCCTGGGAGAGGGTCAGCGTGAAGCTTTTGTTTTCCGGATTGTGGGCGGTTTTGACCGACACGGTCGGTGTGCCGGCCTGTTCATACCAGAGTGAAAACTGCTCAAGATCCGTGCCGGTGTCATCTTCGAAACATTTCAGAAATGCTTCGATCGTGGTGGCTTCGCCGTCGTGGCGGTCGAAGTACAGGTCCAATCCGGACCGGAAGCCGTCTTCGCCGAGCAGCGTTTGCAGCATCCGGACGACTTCGGCGCCTTTTTCATAGACCGTCGCGGTGTAGAAGTTGTTGATTTCCTGATAGGATCGCGGTCTCACCGGATGGGCCAGCGGGCCGGCGTCCTCAGGAAACTGATGCATTTTCAAGAGTTTCACATCCGCGATCCGTTTTACCGGACGCGAGCGCATGTCGGCTGAAAACTCCTGGTCCCGAAAAACGGTGAGGCCTTCCTTCAGGCACAGCTGGAACCAGTCCCGGCAGGTGATCCGGTTGCCGGTCCAGTTGTGAAAGTATTCGTGGGCGATCACAGCCTCGATATTGGCGTAATCCTGATCGGTGGCCGTCTCCAGATCGGCAAGCACATATTTGTCGTTGAAGATATTGAGGCCCTTATTCTCCATCGCCCCCATGTTGAAGTCCGACACGGCAACAATGTTGAAGACATCCAGATCATATTCGCGGCCGAAAGCCTCCTCATCCCAGCGCATGGACCGTTTGAGCGAATCCAGGGCCCAGTCGCAGAGCACCTCCTTGCCATGCTCGACGAAGATATTGAGCTCGACTTGCCTGCCGGACGCGGTGGTGAAGCTGTCCGTAATCTTTGCCAAGTCCCCGGCCACCAGAGCGAACAGGTAGGCCGGTTTTGGATGGGGATCGTGCCAGATGGCAAAATGCCTGTCGGTGTCCGAAACCAAGCCAGTCTCGATCAGGTTTCCATTCGCAAGCAGGACCGGGCAGGTATCGCGCGGGGCTTCCAGCCGGACGGTGTAGACACTGAGGACATCCGGGCGGTCCGGAAAAAAGGTAATGCGGCGGAACCCGTCGGCTTCACATTGCGTGCAGTAGGTGCCGGATGACCTGTAGAGCCCCATCAGCTGCGTGTTCGCATCTGGATTGAGTTCGGTGGTGATGGTCAATGTGAACGGGTCAGCGGTTGGCGGAACGAGTTCAAGCGTAGAGGGAGACACCAGATAGGCATCTTCCTGAAGAGCTACGCCATCCATCTCAATCGAGTGCAGTTTAAGGTTGTCGCCATCCAGGAGAAGGGGTGCACCGGGTTTCGTATCCGGTTGGCGGGCAATTTTCAGCGTGGCAACGACTTGGGTGGCTGTTGGGTCGAGAAGTACATTGAGGCTGACAGTCTCTATGCGGTAGGCCGGCGGCTGGTAGTCTTCCAGCTTGATGGGTGTCGGCGTTTGTGATGGCATTGATGTCTCCGCGTGCGTCTCGCCTGTGTGAGGCAATCAGAGCCGCTGCTTGCAGGGTTCGGAACGGTTCGTCAATCGCCCAGCATCCCAATATGGCTGGCTGGCAGTTATCCAGCATGTTAAAAATTGGTAATACTGGTTCAATTTCAATGCCTTCATCGCCATCTCTAGATCAATCGTAAATGGTCAAGCATAATGGGATTGCTCGTATAGCGATCCCCATGCCATCGTTTCAACGGGCTGATCCTTTGCTGGGAGGTGTATGGTGGCTGACGAAAATACAAACGATTCAGGATCTGACTCGAAAATCGATTACAACACCAAACACGCCTACTTTTACCTGCCCAAAGTACCAACGGAAGATGGTGAAGTCGCCGATAATATTGACCTTGGGGCTATATTGCGACTGGGCGGCTATAGTGATCTGGAGCAGCAGGCCCATAAGGTGCCAGCCGATCAGCAGCATTATTATCCGCAAAAGCACATTGAGGTGCAGGGCGCTGGCAGCGAAAACGTCTTCAAAAAGTCAGCGGGGAGCAGCAGTGAGTCCAGTCATGGCATATTAATGGCCTGCGACGGGCATTTTCTTTTGAAGGCCGCTGAAAAGATGTTCGTTGAAACCGGGGATCACCATCTGCAGGTCAACGGAGACTATGAGCACGACACCACCGGTAGCGTTAAAGTGCAGTCTGGCGACACTCTGGACATAAAAAGCGGTGCCAACAAGACGCTCACACTGAACGCCGGCGACCAGACCGGAGACATGAAGCTGTTTGCGAACAACAAGACGGAAACGGTTCAAGGGGACAGTACGAGCAATGTGACAGGAGACGAAAACAAGACGACGAGTGGTGATTTTTCCTGGCTCAAAAAAAGGTTTCGATACGACTTACTCACTCAAAGTGAGTGTTTCTGGGTTCGCTGCTGGGCAGATTGTCGGTTCATCCTGGGGTTTTCAGTCTTTCGGCTATTTGTTCAAAATTTATCCAATAGGACATTTGATTTTGTCAGGAATCCAATTTAATTCCACTGGTTATGCGATGGGTAACACAGCGCTAAGGAATAATATTGACGGCCTTTTACTTGAAAACAATGGTGCGCGGGTAAAAAATGCTTTAACCAACAACGGTTTCTTCGGCCTGAATATTCATTACGCTGAGGTTGTAAACCAGTATGCTGCTCTCGGTGCTGGAGGCAACGGTGCCAATGTGAACAATGGCGGTCCTGATGTTCGCATGCGGGCTCTGATGAGTTTCATGTAGTCCCAAATACTGTCAGACTGACGTTGAAAACCCGTACTCGTTGGAAGATAGTCTTCTTTAAAAAATAAATATTTTCAGTGTCTTGGTATTTTCGTCGACAGCTGCAAACTTCCTAGTTCATGCCTGTTGGATTACGAAGGGGCATTATTGGATTGCTCGCATAGCGATCGCCATGCCATCGTTTCAACGGGCTGATCCTTTTCTGGGAGGTGTGTGATGGCTGACGAAAACACAAACGATTCCGGGTCTGACTCGAAGATCGATTACAACACCAAACACGTTTATTTCTATCTGCCCAAAGTGCCGACGGCAGACGGGGAAGTTGCAGATAACATCGACCTGGGAGCGATCTTGCGGCTCGGCGGGTATTGTGACCTGGAACAGCAGGCTCACAAGATCCCCGCTGATGAAAAGCACTATTATCCGCAAAAGCACATCGAAACGCAGGGCGTGGGCAGCGAAAATATCTTCAAGAAGTCAGCGGGCAGCAGCACCGACTCCAGCCACGGAATATTGATGGCTTGCGACGGGCATTTCCTCTTAAAGGCTGCCGAAAAGATGTTCGTTGAAACCGGAGACCACCATCTTCAGGTCAATGGAGACTACGAGCACGACACAACCGGCAGCGTGAACGTTCAGTCCGGCGATGTCATGAATCTCAAGAGTGGCACGAACAAGACGCTCACACTGAATGCTGGCGACAAAACAGGTGACATGGAGTTGTTCGCCAACAACAAAACGGAAACGGTGCAGGGCGACAGCAACGATAACACCTCAGGCAACAAGTCCAGCAATACCAGCGGCAACAGTCATTGGTTCACAAACCTGTTTCAGACCACGATCGTAAAGAAGATTAGTTTTTCCGGGCTAATTGGCGGTCAGGTCGTCGCCGCAACTTGGGGCTTTCAAACTTTTGGCGGCACAGTCATAAAACTCTATCCAATCTCTGAAGTGGTCATCGCCGGTATGCGGTTTCAAGCAACTGGTCTCAATGTGGCCCGTGTCCAGGTTCAGTATGGATATGCAGCCTTGTCAGCGCAGCAACGTGTCGCGAATTTGCGCAATGATCTTACCAGCATGGACGCTATCGAAATGCGAATATCGCAGGCGGAACTCGATGCAAACCAGACAACAGTGGCAACCAACATGCGGGAGGCCAATCTGGAACAGGGCGAAGTCGATGCAAAGGTCAAACAGCTGGTCGTATTTGTGTGATCAAGTCGGTACCTTTGTTGAGTTGTTCGAAAATTTTTTAACGCATTCTGACCTTTTGGAGCGCGCTCAGCTTCCTAACAACCCACTCGGCTGATAGCCAAAGACCATCGGCCCAATCGCCAAAAAAGAACCTGCCTCTACATATTTACGATCATGTTTGACATGGCCACCATTGCGTTGGTGGTCGACATTTTGAACTCTCCGAGGTCAGTTTTCAGTTCGCGAGCTGCGACTTCGATTTCCGACGTTTTGGTTTGCAGCGGTGCGACATCAGCTTGAACATCGGAGACCCGGGTTCCGAGCGCCGTGATATGGGTCTCGAGTTCTGTGATCTCGGCCTTCGTGGCCGGAACGACGACCTTCATTTCCGCGATGTCGAACTCGATTTTCTTGTAAGAAGCCTCGATTGTCGCGATTTCGATGTTGATCAGGAGGTTCATCTCAAGAGCGGCGGACAGGGAGATGGAGCAAATAGCCGCCAGGTTCATCTCCAAGCATCCTCCCGTTACCATTTCCACCTTGCCGCCGGCAAAGAATTCATAGCGGTTCGCGTGGACGACCTCGTAGGAGTTTTCGGTGATCAACTCATAAGAATGGCCGAGGATTTTTGTCTGCTGTTCCTTGCCCTGAATGTAGATCGTGCCGGTCTCGCTACCGGCATCAAGGGTTATTGACTGATTTGTACCGGATTCGATTTTGACCGTGCCTTCTGCACTCATGTCGATCTTCCCGGTCGTTTCCAGCTCGTAGTCGCCCTCGACATCAATGTTCTGGTCGCCGGTTTGCATGTAATATTTTTCACCGGCTTTCACCAACATGCGGCCATCGCACGCCAGCAGAATTCCGTGACTGGATTGAGGGGAGGGACCGGCCGCTTTCTGATAGACGTCCTCAGATGCCACTCCGCCTTCGTCTTCTATGTGCTTTTCCGGGTAATAGTGCTCGGTATCTTCCGCGACCTCGTTGGCCTTCTCTTCCAGTTCACAATAGCCGCCGAGCCTGAGGATAGCCCCCAAGTCGATGTTATCTGGTACGTCCGATTCGTCTTCTGAAATGCGGGGCAAATAGAAATAGACATGCTTGGTATCGTATTGGATCTGGGCTTGCTGCGTTGTGTCGGCGTCTGACATCGTTCGTCACCTCTGTTGTGCTCAGATCCCGGGGGTGCCGTTCAAGGAGGTAGTCGTTCTCCAACAACTGAACCGCGCAAAAAGCCGACCCGAAAATGGCTTTTCCAATTCCGCAGGGACATCAAAAGTGTACGTTACAGCACCCTCAAACTTCCGCTGCCGGAGTGAACTTGGCAGACAAGGATTAAGGTGGTGTTGCATCCCGTGATACACACCGGACTTTTTGACCTTGCTCGCCAGCCGGTCTATGCAGTGCAAACACTTTGCACAGTCAGGACTTTTTGCATGAGCCGCTTGGACAGTTTTATCCGCCGGATGACCTCTCAGAAGATCATCCTTGAGTACCTTGTCGACAAGGTGAACGAGGTTGACGGGCCCATTCTGGAGCTGGGGCTGGGCAACGGCCGGACATACGATCACTTGCGGGAAATCTATCCGAACAAAGAGATTTTCGTTTTCGATCATGCGTTGACATGCCACCCGAGCTGCGCGCCGGATGCAGAGCACATGATCCAGGGCGACATTAGGGACACATTGGCGTTCTGCGGGCCGCGGGTCGGCGGTAAGGCGTCTTTTGCGCATATTGATATTGGATCCGGCGACCCGACCACGGATCTGGCCACCGTGCATTGGCTCGCGCCGATGATTGATGAGCGGATGGCCGTGGGCGGTTACATCCTGACCGGTCTGGAGCTTAAACTTCCCAATTTCGAGTATTTGCCGAACCCGGAGGGCATCAAGGCAGACCGGAACTTCATTTACCGCAAGACTTCCGAAGCTTAAAAGACAGTGGACATCAAGGACATAATCAAATGACTGCGCCGCTCAAAGGCATCAAAGTCGTCGAACTGGCCCGGATTTTGGCAGGGCCATGGATTGGTCAGACGCTTGCGGATCTCGGCGCTGACGTGATCAAGGTCGAAGCGCCACAGGGCGACGATACGCGAGGATGGGGCCCGCCGTTCCTGAGTACGGAAGACGGTGAGCCGAGCGATGCGGCTTATTTTCATTCCTGCAACCGCGGCAAACGCTCCATTACGGTCGATTTCCGGACTGAGGAAGGTCAGGAAGTTGTTCGCAAACTCGTCGCGGATGCAGACGTTCTGGTCGAGAACTTCAAGGTCGGCGGACTGGCAAAATACGGCCTTGATTATGAGAGCCTGTCCAAGATCAATCCAAAACTGGTCTATTGCTCTGTCACCGGGTTCGGCCAGGACGGACCTTACGCCCACCGTGCCGGATATGACTTCATGATCCAGGGCATGGGCGGTATCATGGACCTGACCGGCGATCCGGATGGATCCCCGCAAAAGATCGGCGTTGCCTTTGCTGACATCTTTACCGGTCTTTACGGTGTGATTGGCGTTCTGGCCGCGCTCCGCCGCCGGGATGAGACCGGAGAGGGCGAATGGGTCGACATGGCGCTTTTGGACGCCCAGGTCGGTGTTCTGGCAAATCAGGCGCTCAACTACTTCATCACCGGCAAAACCCCAAAACGGCTGGGCAATGCGCACCCCAACATTGTGCCGTATCAGGTCTTTCCTGCGAGCGATGGCCACCTCATCATCGCGGTGGGCAACGATGGACAATACAAGCGCTTGTGCAGTGTTCTTGGCCGACCAGAGCTTGCCGAGGATCCAAAATTTGCAACGAATGCCGCCCGGGTTGCATCCAGAACGGAGTTGGTTGCGATCCTGACGGAAGAGACAGCGGCACGGTCGCGGGACGATCTTTTGGCGGCTCTGGAAATGGAAGGGGTTCCGGCTGGTCCGATCAACTCCGTGCAAGATGTTTTTGAAGACAAGCAGATCAATCACCGGGAGATGAAAGTCGATCTACCGGCAACGGATGTGGATGGCGGGTCTGTGACATCAGTCCGGACGCCGATCCGCTTCAAGAATGGATCGCTTGTTCTGGAACGGGCTGCGCCAGCGCTTGGCGAGCACACCGCGGAAATTCTGGCTGAGCTTGGTTTGGCGGACAAAGGCTGATCTGCATGAGCGCGCCGGTGAAGGGCTCTGACTTCCTCAAGATCATCGACGAAGAGCTTTTGTCGGACAATTGGGGCACGGTGACCAAGTATACGCTCGACTACCGGCGCCGGGACGGAACCTGGCAGCGGCAGACCCGCGAAGTCTATGACCTGGGCAATGGCGCAGCGTGCTTGTTGCACAATCCGGAAACCGGCTGTGTTCTTCTAACAAGTCAATTCCGCTTGCCGGTTTGGCTCACAGATGGCTCATCGGCATTCATCGAGGCACCGGCTGGCCTGCTTGAAGGAACGCACCCGGAAGAGCGGATGCGGGCAGAGTTGATGGAAGAAACCGGCTTTGAAGTGTCGGAGCTGGAGCATCTCTTCGATCTGCAAATGAGTCCCGGGTCCATTACGGAGATCTTGTCCTATTTCCGGGGCAGCTATCAGGAGCGCCAGCGTATGGGCGAAGGCGGCGGCGCTGAAAGTGAAGGAGAGGACATCGAAGTGCTTCATGTTCCACCGGAAGAAGCGCTTCAGATGGTGTCCGATGGACGTATCCGGGATGCCAAAACAGTGATTCTCTTGCAGGATCTGGCACTACGTCAACTGCGAGCCGCAAAGGACTGAAGCCGCAGGGGAGACAATCGGATGGTATTCTTCGCGGCGGTTGCCTTAATTTGAAGGCAACTGTCAGGCATTACGATTTTTAGGCAAACTCAGGACGGAGCCAGATGGCGCTGAATTTTCGCAAACCCCGGCGTGTCCGGCTGCAGCTGACGACGATTGTCGGGCTCGGCTTCGGTGGGTTTGTGGCTTTGGCCATCGGCTTGGTCCTGGCCCTTTCAGTGACCGCGAATTTCCAAAACACCTTCTCTTTATTGAACGATAAGACGATCTTGAGCACACAGTCGCTTGAGACCCAGGTGCGCACGCATTTCCAGTCGGTCGAAAATGCGGTGATTGGCCTCAAGCCGTTCTTTGAGGACGGGACCTTGTCGATCGAGGATCGAAACCGGGTCTACGAAGATTTTTCCATCGCGCTCCAGACCAACACGGATCTGACAACGCTGGCGATCACCTATGCGGACGGCCGCCGTCTGGGTGTTTACCGAGCTAAAAACGGCAAGCTCTGGCGGATCAATTCAGATGCGCCGCCGCCGGGCATGAAAGATGAGGTCGTGCCGGTTCTGTCCGCTGACAGTCCCCCTACATGGGGGCCCATCATGCGCCATGAAGTCGGTCTCTTTGCGAATGTTTCTGCGCCGCTTGTGAATGATGGCGAGATGTTTGCGGTTCTGACAGCGGCTACAACAATGGAGAACCTGTCCATCATCGTTGCCGGCCAGGATGAAGGCGTCAACAACACCGTCTTCATTCTTGATGGCAATGGTGACGTCTTGATGCACTCCGATGCCAATTGGATCCAGACCGGTGGCAGCATCGCCGAGAATTTGCCGGGGTCATGGAAGACTATTGGAGATCCGGTACTCGCCGCCATGGGCGATGAACTGAAACTCGGAGAATTTGAGCGTGCTTCGGAGCTCGGGATCGACGTTTCAATCATTGAAGCTGCCGACGATGAATATCTCATGATGCGCCGGGTCGTGCCGGGTTTTAGTGACCAACCTTTGACTGTTGGGCAATACTATCTGGGGGCGACTGTTTCTCGGGAGGTTCGGCGGCTGGCAGGCTCCGGCTTTGTCGGACTGGGAGCTTTGGTCATCTCTGTTCTTATCGCCATCTGGATGGGGCGCCGCGTGTCCCGACCCCTACGCAATCTCGCGCGTCAGTCCGAGCGTGTTGCGACCCTGTCGCTCAAAGATGTAGAACCTTTGCCGCGCAGCCGCGTCGTGGAGATGGATCAGGTAGCTTCAGCCTTCAATGCCATGGTGGAAGGCCTCAAGGCCATGAACACCTATGTGCCGCGATCTTTGTTCATCAAGCTCATGCGTCTCGGCGGGCAGAAGGCAGCTGAGGCCCGCAAGGCCGAGCTAACCGTCCTTTTTACTGATATCGTTGGATTTACCGCGCTGTCTGAAAACATGAGTGCCGAACAGGCCGCCGCCATCCTCAACCAGCATTTTGCGATTCTGGTGGAGGCGGTGGAAAGCGAGGGCGGCACGGTCGACAAGTTCATGGGCGACGGAATGCTGGCTTTCTTTGGCGCGCCGGACGACCAGCCGGATCATGCCGAAGCCGCTGTCCGCACGGCGCGGCGCATTGCAGCAGCTCTCAAGCAGGCAAATGAAACGGCCAAAGCCGAAGGGGCTGTTACGCTGAGGATGCGGATCGGAATCCACACAGGACCGGTGCTGGTCGGCAATGTTGGCGCGCTGGATCGGTGGAACTACACAGTTGTCGGCGACACGGTAAACGCCGCAGAACGCTTGCAGCATTTGGGCCGGGAAGTGGCCGGAGAGCCTGAGATAACAATTCTGGCAAGCGCTGAAACCCTGCGCCAATTGCCGAATGAACACAGCGAGACTGAGGTCGGCGAGCATTACCTGCGCGGCCGGTCAGGACGCATGGAGGTTTACTGGCTGGCACCCGGCGCAACCACCTTGTTGCCAACGAATGAGGCCGCCGAAGCCCCGGTTTCCGCAGCGGAGTAAATACCTTCAAATCGTAACGTGTGTGTAAGTTGCGCGTATGATAGGCATAATGAGGCTGGCGTGATCTAGATCACAGCATCTGCTTCCGGATTATTGCGTTGCTAATACAGCGTAAATTTGGTTGTCTTTGTTTCGCAACACAGGCTGGGTAAGCATCGGTGCGATAACCTGGGCCCGGGAGGAATTTGACGGTGAATGTTCTCTCCATCGAGGGATTGAAGGTAGAATTTAATACTGCCGAGGGACGGACCAAGGCGGTCAACGATGTTTCCTTCGTGGTTCCGGAGAACAAGACCGTCGCTCTTGTCGGAGAATCGGGTTCCGGAAAGACGGTTATATCGCAGACAATCATGGGCCTTTTGCCGTCGATCGCTTCGGTGACATCCGGGAAAGTGATCTTGTCCGACCCGACCGGAGCAGAACCGCCCGTGGACATTGCTGCGCTGGACCGCAAGGGGCCGCAGATGCGCCATCTGCGCGGCAACCGTGTTGCGATTATCTTCCAGGAGCCGATGACTTCGCTGTCGCCGCTGCATACGATCGGAGATCAGATCGGCGAGGCAGCAAAACTCCATCGCGACGTCTCCGCGCCGGAAGCGCGCGAACTGACACAGGAAATGTTGCGGTTGGTTCAGTTTCCTGATCCCGCAAGGGCGTTGGACACATATCCGTTTGAGCTGTCCGGTGGTTTGCGCCAGCGTGCCATGATTTCCATGGCGATGATCTGCAATCCGGCACTCTTGATTGCCGATGAGCCAACCACCGCATTGGATGTGACGATCCAGGCGGAAATCCTGAAGCTCATCAAGGATGTGCAGTCCGAACTTCGAATGTCGGTTTTGATTATCACCCACGATTTCGGGGTGGTTGCGAACATGGCCGACGAAATCGCCGTGATTTATCACGGCCGGATTATGGAAAAAGGGACGGCTGAACAGCTGTTCGGGAACCCTCAGCACGATTATCTGAAGGCGCTGCTGAACGCAGTGCCCGGGTTCCATATGGACAAGTCCGAACGGTTGGTGCCGATCCGGCCCATTGAAGTGAAGTCGGAAGATCTGACGCGCAACCGGCCGAAATGCGATGTGCTGCCGGGCGAGACCCTGATGGAAATGCGCGGCGTCACCAAGGAATTCACGCTGCGCAAGGGTTCCTTGTTCAGTGGGAAGCCGAAGACGCTCAAGGCGCTTGATAACATCAACCTGACCATCAAGCGTGGCGAATGCCTGGGGCTCGTGGGCGAGTCCGGTTCGGGCAAGACCACTGCCGCAAAGGCGATCCTGCGTGCCCTCCATCTGGAACGCGGCGAGGTTGTTTATAACCGGGGCAAGGGTCTGGAAAACATTGCCGATCTGACCGGCGATGACCTGATGGACTACCGGCGGCGGGTTCAGTTGATATTCCAGGATCCGTTCTCGTCGCTCAACCCGCGGATGACCATCAACGACATTCTTGCGGAGCCGTTTGAAGTACATGGGATTGGCTCAGCGGAGGAGCGCTCTGAGCGTGTCCGCAGCCTGATAAGCCTCGTCGGTCTTGATCCACGTTTTCTGCGGCGCTATCCGCATTCGTTTTCCGGTGGTCAGCGGCAGCGGATTGGCATTGCCCGGGCGCTTGCGCTCAATCCGGAATTCATCTTGTGCGACGAGCCGACTTCGGCTCTGGATGTTTCAGTGCAGGCGCAGATCCTCAACCTTCTTCAGGATCTAAAGCGTGACTTGAACCTGACCTACTTGTTTGTCAGCCATAACCTTGCGGTCGTTGACTACATTGCAGACCGGATCGCCGTGATGTGCCGCGGGCGGCTGGTGGAGCTTGGAGAAACGCGTGCAGTCGTTTCCAATCCGCTTCACCCATACACAAAGGCATTGTTGTCCGCCGTTCCGGAACCGGATCTGTCGACGCCGCTTGATTTCTCGGCGCTTGATGCCAACCGCGCATCCGAACCGCATTTGTGGCCGGAGCCTTTCCGCGTCACCAATGAAGATGTTCCATCGCTTTTCGAGATGGAACCTGAGCATTTTGTCTGTGCACCCGGTCTTAAGAATGCCGGAGCACTTGAGGGGACTGCAGCATGAAACTGAAACGCATTCTTGGTGGAGGTGTCTTCCTTGCCGCTTTTGCGCTGGCCGGACCATCGTCCGCGCTGGATCTTGAAGAAACTCCGGGCCTGGATCCGAAGCTTCCGCCTGTGGCGGAACGGGTGCCATCAGAGCCGCTGATCGTGGATCTGGAAGCCAAGGGCCGCACGGTTGGCGAACATGGCGGCAAACTGAACACCTTGATCGGACGGGCCAAGGATGTGCGCCTCATCAATGTGTGGGGGTATGCCCGTTTAATGGGGTACACCGAGGACCTGGAGCTGGTTCCGGACCTTCTTGAAAGCGTTGATGTGGAAGAGGGGCGTATCTTTACGCTGAACACGCGGGAAGGCCACAAATGGTCTGATGGCCACCCATTCGGCGCGGAAGATATCCGCTACTATTTTGAAGATGTTGTCAGCAATCCGGAGCTGACGCCCTCGGGCTTGCCGCCCTTCTTGCTGGCTGGCGGAAGGGGCCCAAAGTTTGAGGTTCTCGATGAGACGACGGTGCGTTTCACCTGGGATGCGCCGAACCCACTGTTCCTGACAGAGCTTGCCAAGGCCCGCCCACCGTTCATTTACCGGCCTGCGCATTATCTCAAGCAATACCATGAGAAGTATGGTGATCCGGAATTCATCGCTGCGGAAGCGGAAAAGGTAAAAGCACGGAGTTGGGCACCGTTGCACAACAAGAAGGACGACATGTACAGCGCGCGCAATGTCGATCTTCCAAGCCTTCAGCCCTGGATCCGCAGGGACGACAGCAGCGACCTTCGGTTCATTTTGGTGCGGAACCCATATTATCACCGCGTCGACTCGACTGGGCAGCAACTGCCTTACATCGACGAAATCATCATGACGGTCGCCGATGGCAAGCTCATTCCGGCCAAGACACAGGCCGGTGAAACCAATCTGCAGGCACGCAATCTCAACTTCTCAGACATCACCGTGCTGAAGAAGGGCGAGAAGCTGAATGACTATATCACAGCGCTTTGGTCGAATGCCAAAGGCTCGGAGATGTCGATCCTTCCGAACCTGACGGTCAAGGACCCGGTTTGGCGGAAACTGATGCGGGACACCCGCTTCCGCCATGCCTTGTCGCTCGGCATCGACCGTACCCTGCTGAACCGCGTTTTGTTTTTTGGGCTTGGAACTCCGGGCAATGATACTGTTTTGAGCCGTAGCCCGCTGCATGAACCGGAATTCACCACCAAATGGGCCGAATACGATGTGGAGAAGGCCAATGCACTTCTCGATGAAATCGGTCTGACCGAGCGCAACAAGGATGGCATCCGGCTGATGAGCGATGGCCGTCCGCTTGAGATCATCGTGGAAACATCCGGCGAAGACGAAACCCAATTGGATGCTCTGGAGCTGATTGCCGAGAACTGGGCTGAAATTGGTGTCAAACTCTTCGCAAAGCCGAGCCAGCGTGACAACCTGAGGGAACGGGCGATTACCGGTGATCTCGTGATGTCAGTCTGGTGGGGCATGGAAAACGGCATCCCGACAGCGGACATGAGCCCGGAAGATCTGGCTCCGGTTCAATCGGAGAGCCTTACCTGGCACGCTTGGGGCGATCATTACGAAACCAAGGGTGTTGGCGGCGAAACGACGGACTGGGCTCCGGCTCAACGTCTAATGGATCTCTATCAGGCTTGGCTGGTGTCCAAAACCACGGAAGAGCGCACCAAGATCTGGCATGAGATGCTTCAGATCCATGCGGACGAAACCATCCGGATCGGCTTGGTTTCCGGCGTACGCCAGCCTGTCGTGGTCAAGGGCGTAAAAAACGTCCCGCTCGAAGGTATCTACGGTTGGGATCCGGGCGCACATTACGGCATCCATCGGATGGATGAGTTCTACATGGACGAATAAGGTTTGCTACGAGATGCCGCGCCGGCTCGGCAGAGCCGGCGCGATCAGGAGCAGCGACAACACAGAAGGTTGTTCCAGAAGTTGGAAGCGGCAGGAAGTGATAAGCGGTGTTGCTGCTGCGCCGCCGCGGTCAAAGAGCCGCATTAGAAAACCGGCAGTTTGGCTGTCTGCCGGTATGGCATTTGGATCTTGAGCGAACCCTGCTCCCGGATCTTTTCGGGACCACGGCGCAAAAGATCCGAGGCTGAGGGGAAATTAGGTGCTGTATTACATCCTGCGCCGGATATTGATGATGATCCCGACCTTGTTCGTGATCAGCTTTCTGGTGTTTTTCATCATCGAGTTGCCGACGGGCGATTATATTTCGAACCAGATCGCCGCGCTGAAAACGTCCGGCGAGCAATCGTCCATTGCGAAACTTGAATTCCTGCGCAAGGAATTTTCCCTCGATCGCCCATTCTTCGAGCGGTACCTGATCTGGGTGGGCCTCTGGCCCGGACCACACGGTTTGGATGGACTGCTGCAGGGCAACTGGGGATGGTCGTTTGAGTTCGACAAGCCGGTGGCGGATGTTGTTGGACCGACTTTGCCGCTGACAATTGTGCTCAATTTCGCGACCATCCTGTTCGTCTACGTTGTGTCCTTCCCGATCGGGATCTATTCAGCGACGCGGCAGTACTCTTGGGGCGATTATGGTTTCACGTTCATCGGATATGTTGGCCTTGCCACACCAAACTTTCTGCTCGCGCTGATCCTCCTGTATTTCTTCAATCAGTGGTTTGGCCTGGCCGTCGGCGGATTGATGGCCCCGGAGTACATCGATCAGCCCTGGAGTTTCGACAAGGCGATGTCAGTTCTGGCACACCTTATTGTGCCGACCATCGTGATCGGGACGTCGGGAACGGCCGGTATGATCAGACGCCTCAGGGCCAATCTGCTCGATGAATTGCACAAGCAGTATGTGACGACCGGAAGGGCAAAGGGCCTCAAAGAAGGCCAGCTCCTGGTCAAATATCCGCTGCGGATGGCGATCAATCCGTTCATCGCAGACATCGGCAACCTTATTCCCTCGCTGGTGTCCGGTTCGGTGATCGTATCGGTCGTGATGAGTTTGCCGACCGTCGGCCCGGTCCTCTTGTCCGCGCTGCAGTCGCAGGACCAGTTCCTGGCCGGATTTGTCTTGCTGTTCGTGGCCGTCCTGACCCTGATCGGCATGTTGATTTCTGATCTGCTGCTGGCCGTGCTTGACCCAAGAATTCGTCTGGGCGGGAGGGCTTCGTCATGAGCGACGACCTCAACACCAAGAAACCAGTGAACGACGTTAAGCATTATGTGGATCCTGAGCCGTTCAATCCGGCAGTGGTCGAAGAGCTGAGTCCGGAACAGGAGCGGTTTTATCAGGCCTCCCAATGGCAAATCATGTGGTGGAAGTTCAAGCGCCACAAACTGGCTGTTTGGTCTGGCGTTATTCTCCTGATTTTTTACCTGTGCGTTCCGTTCGCGGAGGTGATTGCTCCCTATTCGCCAAACACGCGGGACAGTTATCATCTTTATGCTCCGCCGCAGCCTTTGCATCTTTTCCATGAGGGGCAGTTTGTCGGGCCGTTTGTTTATGGTCTGAAATCCGAAATCAACATGGAGACACTTCAGTGGGAGTATTCTCCTGATCCGGAAAAGGTGCAGCGACTCCGCTTCTTCTGTTCAGGCGATGACTACAAGTTCTGGGGCGTGTTACCCGCGTCGTTCCATCTTTTCTGTCCTGCAGACGGTGGAACCGCGTTTCTTCTCGGGACCGATCGTCTGGGCCGGGATCAGTTTTCGGGCCTTGTATACGGGGCACGGCTGTCACTGACGATCGGCTTGGTCGGCGTCACAATCTCCATTGTGCTCGGCCTGTTCTTTGGCGGCATCGCCGGCTATTTCGGCGGCATCACGGACACGCTTATCCAGCGGCTGATCGAGATCATGCGATCTCTTCCCGAATTGCCCCTCTGGATGGCATTATCTGCGGCCTTGCCCGTGACCTGGAGCCCCGTTTGGGTATACTTCGGCCTTACGATTATCCTCGGACTTCTCGATTGGCCGGGACTTGCGCGCGCCGTCCGGTCCAAGCTTCTGTCTCTTCGCGAAGAGGAATATGCCAAGGCGGCGGTGATGATGGGGGCAAAGCCCAAGCGGGTGATCACGCGTCACCTTCTGCCCGGTTTCACCAGTCACATCATTGCGTCGGCCAGCCTGTCAATCCCGGCAATGATCCTTGGCGAGACGGCGCTGTCCTTCCTCAATCTGGGGCTTCGAAGGCCGGCCATTTCCTGGGGGGTTCTCCTGAACGAGGCGCAAAACATTTCGGTCGTAACCGTCTATCCCTGGCTGATGGCACCGGTGATCCCGATTATCATTGTGGTTTTGGCCTTCAATTTCCTCGGTGATGGTTTGCGCGACGCGGCTGATCCCTATAAGTGATCACGAGATAAGTTTTTATGTGGCGGGCCGAAGGGCCCGCCCTGTCTATTGGAGCAATCATGTCGAACAATGCGAGCACCGCCGAAGGCTGGGATGAGGAATATGTCGCCGGGCGCTGGGCCTTTTTGCGATCACTTCCCGAAAGCGGCCGGTACGGCATTATTGGCATGTGGCTCAACCTGACAAACTCGATTGAAGAGGTGCTGGACATCGGCTGCGGTGAGGGGCTGCTTTACGAGCGGCTGCAGCCGATGGGCGTCAAGCGCTATGTCGGTATGGATTTGTCTCCGGCGTCTCTCCGGATTGCCAATGTCGATCCGGAGATCGCGTCCTTGCGCGCTGGCGACATGCACACGTTTGAACCGGAAAAAGATGAGCGTTTTTCGGCCATCGTTTTCAACGAGGTTCTGCACTTTGCCGAAGATCCTGCGGCCGTTGTCGAGCGGTATCTGCCGTATCTCAAGGAAGACGGCGTGATCGCGCTTTCGATGTACTCTCCGAACAAACCAAACTCCGGTGCCAACAAGCTGATTGCGAAGCTGTGGGATGCCACGGATGATGCAAGCAAGTGGGAAGTGCTCGACGATTACCGGCTGACGTCCGATAAAAAGGGAAGCGTGACCTGGCGTATGCGGTTGGTGAAGCCGGTCGCCTGACCCGGGCAACATGTTTGCGAAAAGAGAGCCGCTCTTGGAGACAAGAGCGGCTTTTCTGCTATCCGGAGATACGGATCTGTACCTCGTTGCGCCGGAAGGGCGGTGGGGTCAACGGATCATTGAAAAACGCAAAGGTCGGTGGCCCCAGGGCCGTGAGCCCTTCCTCTTTCATGAACGCTTCAAGTCTTGTCTGATGCTCTTTCAGGTTCTGCGGAGACCATCGCCCGGAAAACCGGATCGTCGCAACCGTCGCATCCGAGATCGGGACTATGGAAACCCTAGGGTCCTCAGGCTTCGGCGCAGTTTCTGGTGAAAAATCGGACGGCAGATAGAACGCCACAGTCCAGCTCCCCGCATTCGTTGGGCTTTGAATGACAGGGGCTGTCATCGAGATCTTGTCGGCCGCTCCGTTGTCTCCCGAAATGTAGCGGAACAGGATCCGGAACGCGTCACGAGCCGCTCCATCCCGGTCACCCATGACTGTGACCTCTGCTGCGGCCGCTGATTTGTATTGTCGGATTTCGATTGGACCGTAGGACGCAACCAGTTTGAATTGCGGCTGTTCCAAAAACCTCGCCATGTTCGACCAGAGCAGCGTTCCGATACTGCCAACAAGGAAGAGCGCGCCAAAGGCTATTGCGAAAAACTTCAGCATGAACTGTGTACGGGCCGCGCGCCGGAAAGGACCACTTATTGGTTGGTTCCGATCCCATAACCGGCTCGAAACGAGGATCAAACAGTCCCATTCTCAGTCCGGCGGTGACCATCCGGCCTGCTTGAGGTAAAAGGCTACTTCTTCCGGGTGCGCCGGGTCTCGCATAATCCGGGCGATGACGGCGTCGATCGGAGCGGGCCAAGTGTCCATGAGGATTTTGGCATATCTTTGGGCCGTCTCTTTATGGCCCAGGGCCTGGTGGGCGGCAATTCTGAAAGCCAGCATGCCCGAGCTGATCGGCTCGCCCTTCTCGGCGGCAATCTGGAGTGCGTGAATGGTCTCTGCGTAGTTGCCAAGAAAGAAGTTCGCGACCGCATAGACATTGCGGTTTGCTGTCCGGTCCAGTTTTTCCTTCGCCACGATAAGTGGGCGGGACAGATCCAATGCCAATTGGAAATCGCCATTTGCCAGCGCGACCGTTCCGTAGATCTCCAGGATATGAAGGTCATTGGGTGCCATGATGTTTGCCCGCGCGGACAGCCGAATGGCCTCTGGATAATTGCCATTTGCCATGGCGGCCCAAGAGGCTGCGGACTGGGACCAGGGGTCGGTTGGATCCAGCGCAACGGCTTTGTCCGCAAAGGTTTGCGCTTGCGCTCTGAGGGTTTCCTTTTGATCACCTGCAGGACTTAACAAAGCCAGCGTCCCGGTGGTTTGCGCCGCGCCCGCGTACCCGCCCGCATAGTCAGGGTCGAGGCGAATGGCTTCTTTAAAAAAGCCGAGCGACAGCCGTTGCCGTTCTACGTCGAATATCGGAAATATCAGATCACGCGCCTGCTCCGCCATATTCACGGCCTGCAGGGCGGCTGGGGATTTTTCCAGGATGGTTTGCCGCTGAAGCAGCCGGTCGGTGGACCCGCCGATCTCACTTGGGTGGGTGTGAAACCCATAGATCAGAAAAATCGCACCGAAGACAGCCACTAGCAAAACCGCTCCACCTGCAAACCAGTACGGCAGCGCCCCGGGGTGTCTCGGATGAGCTAAAGGGGCATTCGTTGGCGGATTTGATGCCTCTTCGCTCTCAAGGGGTTCCGCATCGGTGACTGTTTCGAACCGCGGCGTGTACCCGCCGCTGTCTATATGAATGCGCAACTTGGCGTCCCGGCCTTCGTCTTCGTAGTACTCGGCAAGGCGCCGGCGAAGCCGCCGTGCATCGACCCTGACGACATTTTCAGGGTCACCGTCCGTCTCCGCGCTTCGGCCATAGACATCCTGGGCGATGGTCTTGCCACGGATGCCGTCACCGCGCCCGTGAACGGTTTCAAGGACGACATACTCCAGGAAACTCTTGAGCCGATCTGCGTTCCAAAACGTGGTGCTCGCCAATACCTCCGACAATGCGGACAAAATTTTCGCTGAGTCACCGTGTAATTCATTGGGTGCAATTGTGGTGTCGAGCTTTGCCATTATTACGCTATGTTTGCACCAAACCACGTTGAAGAACAGCAAAAATGACGCTGCGGCAATTTTGAGTCACGGTGTGTGTCACCGTGTTTCACTTGTCTTATGGGTTGTATGACGCGATCTTGCGCGAAGCAGGAGATTCCGACGGCTCATGTCTTATGCGGAGCAGATCAAATCGTTGTTTCCCGAAGATTGGCCCATTGTTTTGGAAAACTGTGTGACCAATCCGGACATCGAGGAGATCTGTGCAGACCTTGCCCGGCTCGCACAAGACCTGGAAACGGCGGAAAACAACATTGCCTTTATGTCGAACAGCCTGAAGCAGGATGTGTTGACAACAATGGAAGCGCTCGCGCAGGAAATCAGACAAAAACTTAACCTGAGCTGAAAACAACAACGTGCGATCGTGGCCCCATCATGACAATCGCATCCTCCTGAAAACACTGCCGGGCATCTGCGTTTCTGCAGATGCCCGGCTTTTCTATTCAGTTTCCAAAACGTCTAGTTCGGGATGACGACAATCGTTGATTTGCCGCCCTCGTTCCGCAGAGCATGCACGTCGGCAAGATCAGGGTCGTTTATCCATGCTTTTGCGGCATCGGCATCCGGAAAGGACAAAAGCGCGGCGATATTGGGGGCTTCTCCAGCGGCCTCCAGGACGATCGGCTCCGGATCAACTGTCACGAGGGCACCGCCATGTCTGGCGAGCGCTGCCGGGGCCTTTTCGCGATAGGCACCAAGGAGCTCCCGGTCGGTGATTGTGATCATGGCAAGGGCGTGTGTGGTCATGAGAAGGTCTCCGTTGTTTGCGACACGCAAAACATAGGATCTGTCGATCATGATAAAAATTATTCAATTGCAGACGCGTTATGTGCAAAAATGCACGGCATGGAGAAGTGGGACGATCTGAAATTTGTTCTGGCGATTGCCAAGGCGGGGAACATCACCAAAGCGGCGCGTGTCTTGAAGGTCACCCATTCGACCGTTTCGCGCCGCCTGGCAAGCCTGGAAGACGAACTTGGAACGCGGTTGTTTGAGCGGATACCGGAGGGGTTCCTGCCGACTGCTGCCGGGCAGGAGGCTTTGAATGTCGCCGCGCGTGTGGAGCGTGAAATGCTGGCGCTCGACACCACCATCACAGCACAAGACGCAGAACTGGAAGGACCGCTTCGCATCACCGCGCCGCAATTGATGTTCCAGGTTCAACTCGCTGACATCATGAAAGCCTTTGGCGAGAAACACCCGCGCATCCAGATGGAGATGATTGCCGCTAACGAGATTTTGAGTCTCCACCGGCGTGAGGCGGATGTGGCTGTCCGGGTGACCAACAGGCCGGACGAAGCCTTGTTCGGCCGGCTCGCAACCCGTCAGAAGCGGACCTATTACATCTCAAAGGATTACGCGCGCCAGTTCGGAGAGGCACTTGCGGCCAACCCGTCAGGAGCCAGGATCGGATGCCTCGTTTTCAAATGGGCCTCGCAAAACGTTCCCAATCGTATCCAAACCCGGTTTCCAAATGCCTATGTGAGTGTCATGGCAGACGACATGATCGCAGCTCACGCGGCCGCCCGCGCAGGCCTCGGCATGGCCCACATGCCATGTTTCTTGGGCGATCCGGATCCGGATCTTGTACGCGTTCCAGGCCTGGAGCCTGATCACTATCTTGATATCTGGTTGTTGACCCACCCGGACCTGAAAAATGTCGCCCGCATCCGGGCGTTCATGCGCTTTTCGGCAGAGGCGTTCGCAAAGAAGAGCCACTTTTATTCTGGCGGCTGAAAAGCCAGTCAGTGAGCCCGCGCCAGAAACCAGGATCGTGTCGCATCATCCGCCGGTAAAAGCGTTTCGATGCGGATGTCATCAAGGGCTGCGTCGGAGCTCATTCCGATGGTTGCAATCATGGAAAACAGGCTGAGCTCTGCCCCGTCAACATCGATCTTGAGCGCCAGAACCGGCTCGGGCGGGCCATCAGGAACCGCTTCCATTGCGGGCCGGACGCCGGGCAAGTCCAGCAATTCACTCAACAGGTTTTGGGCTTCCTGGTCGTTTGGCCGGCGGGCGGCCTCCATCTCAACGATACGCAGAAGTGCCCGGGCATTGTCGGTCCAGTTGAGCAGACGGTTTCTGACCGGCCCGGGGCTTAGAATGGCCCGCAGGATATTCATCTCGGTGGTGTTTCCAAGAAAGGCAAAAAAGGACTGTGCCGAGAGATTGGCCTTTTGCACCGTCCAGATGCGGTCAACACTGAACGCAGGAAAGGGCTCATGACCGGTCAGAACATGATCGATTGACGCCTGGACCGCCGCGCGGGTTTCTGCGCTCCATCTCTGGTCCATCGAGGGGGCCGCATATCCGGCAGACACCAGCATCGTGTCTACCTCCGCGACCGGCATGCCAAGCGCCAAACCAAGCTGCGAGATGGCCATTCGGCTGGGTTTTGACCGGCCGGTTTCCAGAAAACTGATGTGCCGCTGGGAAAGCCCAGCTTCCAGAGCCAGGTCAAGTTGGCTGAGCCGCCGCCGCGATCGCCAGGTTTTCAGGAGGTCGGGAAACTTCGAGGCTGTCTGTGTCATGGCCTGACTATTCCGGTATGTCGGCGGCTTGTCCATTACCTCTCAGGTAATTGAGATCAGTCACGGCTTCGGCATCCTTAGGGGCGTACACGCTCACAGGAGACTTGAAAAATGACTGCAGAACAATTTGGAAAACGCGTTCTGGCCGCCAATGCGCTTTTTTGCGCGGCCTGCGGCTTTGCCCTGATCATGTTGCCGGGTGTCTTGACAGAATTGATGTTCAAAACTTCCGGCAGCTGGTTGTTTACCGGAGCACTTGCCCTTGGGGCCGGTTTGGTGGCGACCGCTGCGGTTGTCCTTTGGGCCAGCCGGGACACGGCACGATTGGCACCACGGCTCTATCTGTTTGCGGCCCTGGATGCGGCATGGGTGCTTGCAAGTGCCATCGTGCTTGTGGAGTTTGCGGCGGCATTCACTGCAACAGGCTGGTACATCGTTGCCGGTATCGCATTGATCGTTGCCGATTTTGCTGTGGCCGAGTTTCTAGCGGCGCGCAAACTCTCAATACCGGCGCATCGCTACCAACGCGCCGATGCATGACAGAGCTCTAAACAAGTTGACCGGGCCGCAGATCCCTGCGGCCTTGATCAGATCCAGCGGCGGACCTTGGTGAGATAGTCCAGATAGTCTTCGCCGAACTTCTCGGCCAGCCGCGTTTCTTCGGGTTTGATCTGAAATTCGGTCATGTACCAGATGAAAAGCGGGCCGACCGCAATCAGGGTCAAGGTGCCCAGGTAGATCCCGGCTGCAAGCAGAAACAACAGAAGGCCCAGATACATCGGGTTCCGGCTGATGCGATAAAACCCGTTTGTGACTAGGGTGGACGCTTCTTCCGGGTGCATTGGGTGCACGGTGGTCTTGGCCTTTAGAAACGCCAGAACAGCTTGAGCGCCCAGGAGGCCGCCCATGAGAATAATGATCAGCGCAATCGGTGTGTTGAACGGCAGTGCGACGGAGGCAAACGGCAAGACGATGTGTCCGGCGTAAAGAAGCCCAAGGCAGACAAGGAAAACGACCGGCGGCGGGACTTTCAGTTCCAAGGCGTTCACCTCTTCAGCTCGATCGGTTCGCCATGCGGCGTGGCGCGTGCTGCCCGGTCCCACAAATCGCGCAACCCCTGCAGTTGGCCCACCGCGGCGATCCCCTTGCGGCTCAGCAACGTTTCAAAGGCGTTCAGCCAGTGATCATAGTAGCCAAGGGACGTGCCGCTGCCGTTACCGTCCTTCGCAAGCTCCGCCCCAAGGGTTTCGGCCCATTCATTCCAGGAAAACATACCGGTTTCATGCGCTTTCACTGTCATTGCAAAAACGCGGGCCTCCCAAGGCTCGGAAAAGACCGGTCCGCCGTGCTGATCTAGTGGCAGTTTCGGTGTCGCAAGCACGGGATCAGGCAAGGTCAAGATAGGGCTCCCACAGATCGATGCGCAGGGACAGGCGCGGATCGCTGTCCGGCCCCCAAATGTCGGTGCCCTTGAACAGCACCCCGTAGAGCCAGGTTGGCTGTTCGCCGCGCCCATGGGCATTGGTGTCCGGGAAAACGTGAACACCATGCACGGCCTCGATGACGCCAACTGTGTCGCGGGCATAGCGGGGGAGGCGGGTATGGCCTTCCGGGTGCATTCGTTTGGTGCGGATCCTGTCGCCCACCTTGAAACGGGCCGGTTGCTGCTCCGGTCTGTCCGCAGGCCCCCCCTTGGCAAGCGCTGCGGCCACTTTGTCCGCCGTAAGCACCTGTTTGACGGGTTTTGCCGGCTCTTCCATGTGGCCGGTCTTCAACTCGCCTTCCGTGATCAGTTCCTTGTCGAGACAGAGCTTTTCAAGGCCCCATGTCCAGATTTCGTAGTAGCTGGAGGTGAGGTAGATCGGCGGCGGCAGGGTTTCGCGAGCATGGCGCGAGGTGTCGATGTTCCAGCTTCCGGTCCCACCCATGGCGAGCGTGATCGCAAAGGCCCGCTCTTCCCACTTGGCATGAAAATTCGGTTCTTTGTCCTCCAGCTCGATCGGCCCGAACCCCATCTGTCCGCCGAGATCCTGTGCACCGTTCATTGGGCCGCCTCCAGTTCAGACGGCTGAAGGGCAAGCCCGGTGCCGATCATACTGTCGCGGGTGACGAGTTCTGCCAGTTGCTCTTCGGACCAGCCGTCAGTTCCGGACGGGCGTTCGGGGATCACGAGATAGCGGATTTCAGCGGTGGAATCCCAGACATGGATCTCCTTGTCCTCCGGCAAGCTGACGCCGAATTCGAGAAGAACACCACGCGGATCACGCACGGCGCGGGAGCGGTAGGGCGCGGATTTGTACCAGACTGGGGGCAGGCCAAGCACCGTCCACGGGTAACAGGAGCACAAGGTGCAGACGACCATGTTGTGGGTGTTGGGGGTATTCTCGACCACAACCATGTGTTCGCCTTGCCGGCCGGTAAAGCCGAACTCGGCAATTGCTGCGGTCGCATCCGCGCGCAAGCGTTCCAGATATGCCGGATCAGACCAGGCCCGGGCGACCACCTGCGCACCATTCTTGGGGCCGATCTTGGTCTCATAGGTCTCGATCAGCTCATCAAGGGCGGGCGGGTCGACATATCCCTTTTCCGTCAGAAGCGTTTCCAGCGCCCGCACCCGGAGCTCAATCTCGGAAAGTTCGGAATGGTCGCGATCGTGGTCATGGTCGTGATCGTGCGCCATGAGGGCTCCATAATAAGTGTGGTGCTTTACCGTTGAGACGTTCCAGCGTTGGATCTTGAGCTTAAGGCGGTAGACGGAGAGGGCCAAGAGGCCTGCAATCAAAATTCGAGGATCTCGATTGGGGGCAACTTCGTCACGGCGTTTTGCGTTTCTCCTTTTCCCCGGCAGAGTGGCCGGTATGTGGGAGACGAAACAATTGCAGACGCTTCGGAGACCTCAATCAAACTCGGGCTCGGCGGCGGGTGCCATTGGTGCACCGAGGCCGTCTTTCAGACCCTTGCCGGGATTTCGAATGTCGAGCAGGGCTTTGTCCGCTCGGATCCGCCCAACCATGCCTGGTCGGAAGCTGTACTGGTCACCTTTGACCCGGTGGCCTTGCCGATGGAGGTGCTGATCGAGGTTCATCTGCGCACCCACTCGGCCACCTCTCACCACAAGATGCGCGGTAAATACCGCAGCGCGGTCTATACCTATGATGCGGGCACCGGTGTCCGCGTTTCCCAAATCCTGCACGACCTCCAGAAGCACTTTGACGAACCGCTGGTCACCAAAGTGCTCACCTTGTCAGCCTTTAGGGCGTCTGACGAGCGGTTTCAGAACTACTACCTGAATGGCCCGGAACGCCCATTCTGTAAGACCTACATTGACCCGAAACTCAGCCTTTTAAGACGCGACTACGCCGCCAACCTGCGCAAGGACAGCGAAGCTGCGGAGTAGGGGGAACGACACACACAATTGTCATCCCGGACGAAGTAACGCGAAGATCCGGGATCTACTCTCAACGCCATATGCCGCAGAGATTGTGTGCTCCTAGTCAGCTCTGCAAATGAGTGGATCCCGGAACTACGCTGCGCTTGTTCGGGACGACGGCACAGACAGAGCATGTTTTTTCCCCCAGCTCCATCGCAACAATCGTCTACGGATGAGGCTCCGGAAATCCGTGGCGCTCTGACAGCGCTTCCAGAATGGAATCTTTGTCGTCGATGAAACCGCCGTCGTCCAGGATCAACACGGGCAGGCTCTGGTGGTCTTCCCCGAGAAGCTCAACGAGCTCCGCGCGCGGCCGGGGCCAGGCGATGCGTTTGACGTTCAGGTTTGCACCAAGTTCGGGGAAGGACGCCAAGACCCCTTCCATCAAGGCGCAGTGCCAGCAGTAGAAGGTTGTGTCCGGATAGGACGGGTCTTCAAAGCCAGGGGTCAACAGGTACAGCGTGTCGGTCATGCGGAGGTACTCTGTAGTTTCGAACGAGGAGACTGCTAAGATATGATTTCAAGCAACATATGCGGAACAAGGATGATAGCTGGCGACACCTGAATTTCTCGAAATTTGGTTCAATTTTGGGTGTCGGGGAAATCCAGTGGCAAGGCTCTTTTCAGACTTGTGCTGACAAGATGGAGATGGTTCTGGAGCGGATGAAAGGCACCTCCTTTGTAAGGTGCAATACTAAACTCATCAGAACTCACAGCATCCGCAAAAGCATAGATGTAGGCGGATTCAACGTCCCGACAGCGACGATATTTAATGTGATCGATCGCATCTCGAACCGTTGAATCTATCAGGTCAGTAGGCTCACCCAATTTGTTAAGTGCATAAGCCCTGATCAGTAGAATTTCTGTTTTTAAGTAAAGCGAGTCGATTTTTTTTGAGGTAATGATTGCTGCTTCGTAATTTTTCTTTTCCATTAAGTCCAAAAGCTTGTGCATATAGTATGAATTTCGAATAATTTTGGGAATCATTCGTATTCTCGAGAAGATCATTAGTCTTCCGCCATCGAGGATTTGCAGCCAAAAAGATCTTTGACCTCTGGCCACTCAGCCCCCGGGTGATGCGCGGCAATGGTGAGGAACTCATGCAGGAAGTCCCAGCAGCCCGCGTCATGAACAAGGTGATGAGTGAGGAGGCCGAGCGGCTCGTCCGGGTTGGTGCGGCGGCGGCAGAGCTCCAGATCGAACTTACGGAAGGCGCTGCCCCAGCCGATGAACCGGACTTGCCGTTTCCACTTGATGATGTCGACGTGACACTGAACCTGATGGGCTTTGGGAAAATTGTGCCAGGTGAAGGTGGACAGGCCCGGCAGGCCGAGACCGGGCAGGGCGCGTGAAACCTCCGGAGAAATCCGGTTCCAGGGCGGTACGATCGCAGGAATGAATTTCTCACCAAAGAGCTTCTCCAGCTTGGCCTTGCCTTCGGTCAGTTGTGCACCGAGTTCCTCAAGATCACGGCGGAAGCCAAGCTCGGCGGCCCGCTCGCCCAAATCCTTGCGCTGGAAGTTCTTGTGTTGCCAGCCGTGCTGCAGAACCGGGGCGTGACGCTCGTTCTTCAGCCGGTCCGCCAAGGCCGCAGTTGCCTGTTTCGGGATCACCGCAAGGGCGACATCGACATCATGGGTGTTGGCGAGGCGGAGCAACTGTTCCAGCTGCGATGTCGGCTCGATCGCATCATCATCGCGCCACCAGAACCGGACCTTGCGACCACGCTCGGCAAACCAGTCGAGGTGAGCGGTCAAAGAGGCCTTGAAGCGATCAAGTTCGGTGAGGGAAGAGGGAGCAGTCACAGGGTCTCCAAGTAGACTCACGGCGCATCGGCGGTGAACAGAAAATAGCTGATGGTCGCAAAGATCGCATCCTGCGCCTTGAGGTCATCGAGTTCGGTTTGCCAGACTTCGTTTTCACTGGTGGTTATCTTGCCGGCCTCAAGAGCATTGACGCCAAGGCTTGAGAAGTAGCTGGCCGCCAGCTCCTGCGGAAAAATCAGCGCGCGCGAGGCAATCTCGATGTTGGCGAAGCCGAGGTCTTCAAGGGCCACCATCAGGGGGCCGGGCAAAAAGCTGTTTTCAACGGCGGTCTCGATCTCGTGGTCCAGAACCCGGCGGGTGAGCGCCCGGTCCGATATGTTGATCGTGTTGGTGGAAAAGTCCGGTTCGATTAGGGCGATCTTTCCGGAGGGTTTGAGCACCCGACGCATCTCGGAAAGCGCGGCCCTGAAATCGCTCAGATAAATCAGAATCCGTTCAGCGCGGACACAGTCAAAGCTATTGTCGCCATAGGGCAGAGCGGTTGCATCGCCAGTCTGATAGTCGATTGACTGTCCGGCAGATTCGGCGCGCCGCTGCGCTTCCCTAATGAAGTCGGCGCTCTTGTCGAGGCCGGAAACAAAGCCTTTGGCCGCTGCCACATTGGCGAGACGTTGGGTTTCCAGACCAAAACCGCAGCCGACATCGAGGATGGATTTTCCTGGAGCCACACCGCCGCAGGTGCGTGCAAGCTCCTTGAGTTCCTGAAGCTCGGTGATCCCGTCGAAGGCTTCCAAGGCGGAGATGTAGGCGTTGACACTGTCGACGTCGTTCAAGGCTTTGAACTTGCTCAATTCCATGACCTGTTCTCCCTGGGTGCCGACGGTTTCGAAGGTGACCGGTTCACAATGCGATGGTCAAGCAGCGCGTGCCTTGAGCAAATCCATCAGAATGTCCGCGCTGCGGTCCGCACCGCCCAGAAGCACCTTGTGCGAACTGCGTGGCAAGGCCAAAGCATCGTCAGCCGCCGCTGCCAGCCGTTCTGGCGTCAGCATGTCCTCGCTGGCGACGACAACGCGGCCATGGTTGGCCAACGCCTTCGCGCGCTGCTCCTGTTCGGTCTCCGTTGCGAGCGCAAACGGGACAATCACGGAGGGCACCCCAGCTTCTAGAACATCCAGAACGGTGTTGTAGCCGCCCTGACTGATCGACAGCCGTGCGCGGTTCAAAAGGCCCGGAAAATCGGGCCGTGCCCGTTCCACGATGACCCCTTCACCCGCGCGGGCCTTGTAGGCCTGAAACTCGTCTTCCGGCACATTGTGACCGGCGAGCACCCGCCAGGTGCAGTCTTCGGCACGCCGGGACAGGGGACGGGCATCAATGGCGGCGCTCAAGAGGCTTTCGGACATGGCCCCGCCGCCACAGGAGACAACAACCTCGTCCTCGCCGTCGCCTTCCGGCGGTTCCGGCCGGTCGCCCTCGCGGACCACATAGCCGGTATAGGCGAGAAGATCCTCGATCTTGTGGGCAAACGGGAAACTATCGGCCAGCGTGATGAAATCCGGGTCGGCGTGGATCAGCACCTTGTCGAAATAATCGCGCGCCTTGTCGGCCATCCATTCCTCTTTCCAGAGCTGCTGCTTGGGTACGAGAATGTCGCGGATGGAGCTTGCAATGGTGGGCGGGTTGGCCCGCGCCTTGGCCGTGTCCATGAGGACCGAGAGCTCGAACTCGAACTGCCGGCGGCCAAAAGGATAGGTCTCGGTCAGGAGAAGGTCGTAGGGCTTGGCGGCGAAGGCCTTCAGCGTTTCGGCTGTGCGCATGGCGCGCCACTCATCGTCCAGATCCTTGCCATCCAAGGTGATCAGCCGGGAAAACTCCGCATTTGCCGTCTTGGCGCCCGGAAGTTCCAGAACCTCAAGCCCTTCGACATCCAGTGTCGGCGGGATCTGGTTGCCGGAAGCGAGCGTCACGTCCACGCCGCGTTCCGCGAGTTTCTTGCCGATCGCCGTTGCCCGGACCACATGGCCCGTCCCCAGAAGATGTTGAACATAAATGAAAGCAGTCAGCGGCATGATGATCAAAGATCCCCTGATCGGTCGGACGAGCGTTTGTAGTGGTCTAGTGCGCAATTCAGAAAGGCGTCAAGGCGCTGGGCCCCTGCATCCAGAGAATGCGTTGCAAACATGCGGGCTCGTGCGGCTTCTCCAAACGCCCGGACCCGCTCCGGATCGGTCAGGAGTTGGCGCAATCTTTCAGCAAAGGCTGGCGCATCGCCTTCAGGCGCGAGCAGGCCAGTCGAGCCGTTTGCCACGATTTCCGGTACGCCAAGCGCATCGCCGGCAACAACGCCAAGGCCGGAGGCCTGGGCTTCCAAAAGCACGAAACCAAAGCTCTCGCGGATCGCCGGCCAGACAAAGAGGTCGTGCTTGGGATATTGCGCTATGACTTGTTCCGGCGGCAAGGCTCCCAGCCAAGTCACTCGGTCATTGGGGAACTGGTCCAAAATCGCTTCACGGTTCGGCCCGTCACCTACAATGGTCAGATGCCAAGGGTAGTCGGTCAACTGCCTAAGGGCAGCTGCCAGAACCTCGTAGGACGCCGTCTTGTCACCCTCGCGCATCATGCCGACCGCCAGCAGTTTTAGTGGAGGCTGCGGTATTGGCTGCGCTGATTGGGGCTTTGCAAACACTGAAAGATCCAGAAACGGCAGAACGGTGCGCAGGCGCTGCGCTGGATCTGTTCCGGTTTCCTCGAAAAACGGCAGCAGCCGGTCCCGGTCCCAGTCATGGAGCGCGGCGATCCCGTCGGTGCGCGCCAAGGCGTCATCGGCACCCTGAAACCCGACGGCCCAGGGGCCAGTGCGCCGTTTGCGAGCCCGGCTCGCCTCAATCACGGCGTAGGGAATGCCAAACCGGTCTGCCAGCGCTGGTCCAATCCAGTCCGGTGCCTTGTGATAAAGGTGATAGGTCAGAAAAATGTCCGGCCGGTAGCCTTCAGTTTTCCAGACATCCCCAACGCGCTCTGCTTCTTGCAAGGCTGCCGATTTGACGGACAGAAGTTCGCCATCACCGCCGTTCTTGCGCCAGGCCCGAAAGCGGGTTGCCGTGCGAACCTCATGGCCGCCGAACTCCAGCGCCTTCACGATCAGACGGCCCATGGTGCGATCGCCGGACGGCGTTGGATCGTCCAGCGGCTTCATCGGGGCTGTGAAGGCGATCTTCACGTGAAGACCTCAAATCTCATAATGCGTTACAACAACTTGCGGAATTTCTCCGCCAAATGATCGAGGCCCGGCTCGGTCGCAAAGTTGGTCCGAACGTTATGGGCCGAGGCTTTGCCAAGCCGGTCCCGCTCACCCGGATTTTTAATCAGGTCTTCCAGTGCCTTGGCAAGGGTCTTGGGATCGGCGGGCGGGACAAGACGCCCGGTCTCGCCATTGGTGATCAACTCAGGAATGGCCGAAACGCTTGTCGACAGGCAGCAAATTCCCATCGATTGCGCTTCCACCAGCACGTTCGGAATGCCGTCCCGGTCACCGGATTTGGTGAGTTTGGATGGCAAAACAAAAAGGTCCGCCTTCTGACAGGAACTGATGACTTCCTCGCGTGGTTGTGCCCCACGCCAGGTGATTTTTTCCGACAAACCAAGCCGGTCCGCGCGTTCCTTCAGCTTCTCTGAAAGCGCCCCGCCGCCGATGTGGGTGAAATGCCAGTTGAGGTCCTCGGGCAGTTTCGAAAGGGCAGTCAGAAGATCATTGTAGCCTTTCTTTTCCACAGCACGGCCAACGGAAATCAATTGAACCGGAGCGCCGCTGCCGTCCTTGGTGGACGGTTCCTTGGACGGCATTGGAAAACAGCAAAAATCCAGACCGTGATAAACCAGCTCAACCTTGTTCGGATTGCTGCAAAGGCTTTTCAGGTACTTCGCGTTGACGCCGGTACAGGTCACGCCCCACTCAGCATCATCAAGTTTCGTTCGCAGATCCCATTCCGGGCTGGTCCAGATGTCTTTAGCGTGCGCGGAAAAGGACCAGCGGCGGCCGGACAAATGCGCCGCATAGCGCGAAGCCGAGCAAGGGGTGTGGAGATAATGGGTGTGGATCCAGGTGATGTCCTCGGGCAGCTCATGCGCAAACACGCAGCCCTGCGCCCAGCGGCGTTGCCGGTTCGCGTTGCTTTCGCGGGCGAAATCCGCATCGAACAATGCCTTTGCCGCTTCATAGGTGGGTTGAGCCTCTGCCCACTTTTTGGCGCGTGCAACCCGCGCCGGATCGTCTTTCACGTATTCCGGCAAGTACATGACTTCTGCCGAGATCTGGCGGTGCAGATCGTGGATGTAGGGATCATAGGGTTGGCGGAGCGCGACGATCAGAAAGTCGATGCCCCGCCGTTCCAGGCCAAGGATTTCCTGGGCAATAAAGGTTTCGGAAAGGCGTGGGTAGCCTTTCATCACAACTGCAATTCGGGACATTGGCTTAAGACTTCGGATCGGCGGGATAAAACGGGGGCATGGGAAGCGGTTAGAAGTTCACCAGCTTGGGGGCAAGTGTTTCCTGCCGTTCAGCGAAAATGTCTCCGACGCGCTGGCCGATCGCGTCGAGACCGCCAAGCAGATTGTCGACACCGGCCGTGCTGGGCGGCGCCATTTGTGGCAGCTCAGACAAGGCTTCGGCCATCAGGTCGACATCCGGATAGCGGTCAATCGGCAGAACCTTCAACAATTTGCTCTGCTCGGCGCGTTCCGCCCGGATGGCCTGTTCGCGGCGTGGCACCACACGCGGGACCATCAAGGTCGGTTTGTCGAAGGAGAGGATCTCGCAGAAAGTGTTGTAGCCGCCCATCCCAACAATGGCCGTCGCATTTGCAAGATACGGCTCAATTTGCGGGGTAAACCGCAGCACTTCCACATCGCGCAAGTGTTCAGCGCGCTCCGTGAAGTCGGCTGCCGCCGCGGCCGGCATGAACGGGCCAAGCACGATCAGGGCCGGAAACAGAGGGCGTTGCCGTGCCTCATAGGCGCGCATCACCCAATCAACCATTTCCACACCATCGCCGCCGCCACCAGGCGTAACTAGGATGTAAGGTTCTTCTTCAAAGGGGGCCGGTGCAGGCTGGTCTTCCGCCGACTTCGGCAAGCTGCGCCGGAGATAGCCGGTGTAGTGGAGCTTGTCCGTGATCTCTGGCGATACATCCATGCCGTCGAGGGGATTGCAAATGCCCTCGGGCCCGTAAACCCAAATCTCGTCGTATAGGTTTTCCAGCGCCGGGTAGACGTTTTTGCGGTCCCATTCTTCTGTGAGTGTCTCAGGATCGTCCATGACGTCCCGCAGACCGAGGACGAGCCGGGTGTCCGTTTTCTTCAAAGCCTCCAGAGTGCCCAGCACTTCACCGCGCAGGCCTGTCGGCTCCTTGTCGACAATGAAAATGTCCGGATCGAAGACTTCGGCTGTGTGCTCAATGATCGATGAGCGGATCGCGAGGGTCTGATCGATATTGATATGCAGGGACAGTGGCGTGTATTCGCCATTGCGCAATTTGATGACCCCGGGGATGCGGACAAAATCGACGCGGGAGCGGAATTCGAAACTGCCGATGATCGGCGAGCCGGAGAGGATCAGGACTGACAGGGTGCTGAAGTCACCAACGAGGGATTGGGCAATTGCGCGGCAGCGCCGGAGATGTCCCAGTCCAAACGAATCGTGGCTGTAAATCAGGATCTTCGGTGTCGTGGAACTCATACTGCCCCTGGAATTGTAATGCGGCCCCGCAGGCTTTATGTCTCATTAAGGCTGCGGTTGTCACGTCCAGATATCAGATCATTGGTTGACTATCGACAGGAAGCAGCTGAGAGATTTAAAGATTAGGGGCAGGGACCGATCAGGGTTGGCGCGTTAATTTGATGATTTTGATGTATCCACACCAACGCGCCTGCCGTAATGTTGTGCCGGACCAAGTCGGATAAGCTGATGGAAAAAAGCCTTTTTAGCTTCATTTGGAAGTACAGCTCACGTCAGCAAATCTACATTCTCATGGTCACGGTGCTGACCTATCCTGTCATTTACATCCTTCTTGAACTGCCCAAACTGATCATTAATGACGCTGTGGAAGGGGACAATTTTCCGCGGACGTTTTTCGGCTTTGACTTCGACCAGATCCCGTATCTGATCCTTTTGTGCTGCACATTTCTGTTCCTGGTGGTCGTCTCCAACGGCCTGAAATTTTATCTCAACGTTTACAAGGGCCGGCTTGGGGAACGGATGCTGCGCCGTCTGCGGTTCGAACTGTTTCAGCGGGTTCTCCGCTTCAGGCTGCCGCATTTCCGAAAAGTGAGCTCTGGCGAGATCATTCCGATGATCACGTCGGAAGTGGAGGATGTCGGCGGGTTCGTCGGCGAGGCATTTTCCCTGCCTGCCTATCAGGGCGGCATGCTGGTGGTCCAGTTGGGCTTTATTTTCATGCAGGACCCCTTGCTGGGTCTTGCGGCGGTTGCCTCATATCCGGTGCAGGGCTACATCATCCCGATGCTCCAGCGGAAGGTTGCCCAGCTTTCCCGCAAACGCGTGAAGAACATCCGGGTCATTGCCGACAAGGTTGGGGAAGGGATCACGGGCGTTGCTGAAATTCACGCCAATGATGCATCAGCCTGGCACTCGGCAGACCTTTCAGACCGCCTCTACGAGAACTTCAAGATCCGGTACGAGATTTATAACCGGAAATATTTCATCAAGTTCCTCAATAACTTCATGAACCAATTGACGCCGTTCTTCTTCTATATGATCGGCGGATATCTTGTGATCCAGGGCGATCTCAGCATGGGCGCTTTGCTCGCGGTCATCGCAGCCTATAAGGACCTCGCCGGTCCGTGGAAAGAGCTGCTCGCCTACTACCAGATGACGGTTGACGTTGGCATCAAGTATCAGACCGTTGTCGAGAACTTCGATCCTGCCGATATTCACGACACCGATCGGTTGACCAACGATGAAACCGTTGATCTCAAGGGCGATGTAAGATTTGAAAACGTGACTTTTTCTGGCGGCGCGGCTGGTCAGGAGGTGACGGATATTACCTTGAAAGTGCCTGAGGGGACGGCCTGTGCGGTGATGGGGCCGGATGGCTCCGGGCGGGCGGAGGTTTTGCAGCTCGCAGCCGGATTGGTTTCGCCTTTGACGGGCAAGGTCTACATCGGAGACCACGATCTGGACAAACTCACTGATTCCACACTTGGCCGGGAGATCGCCTATGTCGGCGGTGCGGTTCATGTCTGGACCGGGACGATCCGCGAGAATCTCTATTACGGTCTCCGTCACCGGCCGTTGACGAAAGTTGAGCGCACTGGTGAGGAACTGAAGGTCTATAAACGCAGTTTGAGTGAGGCGGCCGAAACCAAAAATCCATCTTATGATCTGGCTGCCGACTGGCATGATCTGCAAAAGGCCGGTGTTTCAGACATGGATGCCCTCGATTTGAAGGCCCTGGAGCTCTTGGGCGCGGTCCAGCTGGATGCCGATATCTACCGGCTCGGCCTTCAGTCCCGCTTTGACCCGTCAATGAATGATACCTTCGCCGAGCGTATCTTGAACGTCCGCAAGGAGTTGGTTGTTCGGATCGCGGCAGATCCGACATTGGCAGGCCTTGTTGAACTCTGGGATCCGTCCACCTTCAACGCCAGCGCCAGTCTTGCCGACAATCTATTCTTCGCAGTGCCGTCGGATCCGGAAATTACGATGGATCAGGTGCCGGATCTGCCGGTCGTGAAGAGCTTCCTGTCGAGCAACGGCTTCGACAAAAAGCTTCAGGACATCGGGGTCCAGATTGCAGAAACCATGTTGGAGCTCTTCTCAAATGTGTCGGGCAGCAGTGGCCTGCTTGGGTCGTATTCTTTCATCACGCAGGAAGAGCTGCCGGACTTTGAGCGCATGGTGCGCATTGCCCGCTCCGGACAAACCCGGCCCGGCCTCTCGGATAACGACAAGTCACGGCTGACGGGCCTCGCGTTCAAACTGGTGCCAGCCCGGCACCGCTTGGGCGTGATGACCGACGAACTCAAGGCCGAAATCATTGCAGCACGGTCGAAATTCCTGGAAACCGTTGTCAAGGACAACGACGAATTCCTAGCTTTCGATCCGGAGGTCTATCTGCCGCCACTGACGATAGAAGACAATCTTCTCTTCGGCCGTCCGCGTGTCGACCGGCGCGACGCGCGCAGGCGCATCGACGCCGTTATCCGCTCAATCGTGGAAGAAACGGGCCTGCGCCAACCGATCATTTTTGCAGGCTTTGGGTTCCATGTCGGTGTTTCAGGATCGCGGCTGTCTGCAGGCCAGCGCCGGCGGATCGCGCTTGTCCGCGGTTTGTTGAAGAACGCCCCAACAACGATCCTCGACGATGTTGCAACCGGCATGACGGAAGAAGACAAGGCCTTGCGCGAAAACCTCAGGAGCATATTGTCCGGTAGGACGCTTCTGTTCGGAACTTCCAATGCAGATATCGCCGCCGAATTCGAACATCGCTACACCCTGGATCAGGGGCGTATGTCGGAGATTGAGAAATAACAATAAGCCGAACAGGCAGTCATCCGGCTGTAAAAGCCGGTACCAAGGGGAATAACACGAAAAGAGCCGGTCAATCGGCTCATGGAGACAAATGTGACGCTGGAAACCGAAGTTGAAGCACTGCGTAAGGTGCCCTTGTTTCACGGCATTGATGACACGAAACTGCGTTTGCTGGCTTTCATCAGCGACCGGACGGAGTTTCAAACCGGCGAGCGCCTCTGCACGCAAGGGGAGGAGGGCGACAGCGCCTTTATCATCTTGTCCGGAGACGCTGATGTTCTCGTCAACACACCTGCGGGGGAGAAAAAAGTGGCCCAGGTGTCGGAGAATTCGATCGTCGGTGAGATCGCAATTCTTTGCGACGTTCCGCGGACGGCAACACTGGTTGCTGCCAACAGCATGGACGTGCTGATGGTATCCAAAGACGATTTCTTAAAGCTTTTGAATGAGTTTCCGGATATTTCTCTTGAGGTGATGCGGACCCTGGCGATGCGTCTGGAACGGACGACCCGGGATCTGGCAGAAGCCCGCCAAGGAAACAACGGCGGGTAGGGAGTAGCAGGTTGGCAGAGAATTTTTCGCTACGTTGTTGGGGAGTTCGCGGGTCCACACCGACACCCGGCCAGAAAACTCTGCGGTATGGCGGTGAGACTTCCTGCTTTGAATTGCGGGCAGGAGACGCCCTGGTTCTGATTGATTGCGGCTCCGGCGCCCGCAACCTCGGTATGGAGCTGTGTTCTGCCGGGTCCCGATCCTTTGATCTCCTGTTCACGCATACCCATTTGGATCACATCTGCGGCTTGCCGTTTTTCAAGCCGGCTTATGATCCGAATTTCTCCGTCACCGCCTGGGCAGGCCATTTCCAGGACGACACGTGCCTGATGGATATCGTCAGCCGGATCATGTCGCCACCGATTTTTCCGGTTGCTGCCAAGACGTTGAAGGCGGTCGACTTCAAGACATTCCGGGCTGGAGATGTTCTGCCGCGCCGTGATGAGCTTGTGATCCGCACGATCCGGTTGAATCATCCTGGTGGCGCATGCGGCTATCGATTTGATTTCAAAGGCAAGTCCATATGCATCATCACGGACCATGAACACGGAGATCCGGACGTTGATGCCGCACTGCCAGCCTTCGTCGAAGGCGCAGATGTCATGATCTATGATGCGATGTACACCGATGCGGAATATGAGAAATTCAGAGGGTGGGGCCATTCGACCTGGCAGAAGGCCGTGGAACTGGCAAAGAACGCGAACGTTAAAACACCGGTTCTGTTCCATCATGATCCCACACGCTCCGACGAAGATCTTGATGAAATCGGTCTGGCGGCAAAAGCAGTCCATCCAGGCACACTTGTCGCCCGCCAAGGCATGATTTTGACACCATAAACTCAGGCGCTTTGACTGTTCGTGTCCGAATAAAAAAGGCGGCCAAAAAAGGGCCGCCAACTTCTCAGTATGATTTGCAAGTAAGTGATCCGTACTTTTCAGATTTCGTGCCTGTGGGAGCACGATTGAAATCCGGGACCACGAAACCTCGGGAAATGCCCCTTCAGCAGCAACATGATCAACGAGATCACCTCCAACTTATACAACTCTAGATGTGATGGCATGACCCAAATGGACTATGCAATAAGATAATTGTCATTGATAATACCGCAGCAGTCACTTGGGTGATGAGGGGGTGAACGGCAGGTGTCTGTCACGGTTGAGCAGTTCGCGGACTTGTCTAATCTGGTTATCGCCGCAGCGATGGAGCCTGGGCGCTGGCAAGATGTTGCAGATGCCTTGAGCCGGGCGGTGGGGCCGCAGGTCTGCACCCAGATTATCGGCTATGATACGCACACCAACTCTGCCCCTTTGGCAGTGGCTTCCGGCTATGACCCGGACATCTTGAAGCTCTATCAAGAACACTATCACCAGCAAAATCCATACGCTGCCCGTTTTGACGACATGCGCGTTGGAGACGTGGTTCCAGCCGCGATGCTTTGCAAACCGAACGATATGATCAGGACCGCGTTTTATTCAGACCTCCTGCGTCCGATGGAAGATATCTACTGCGGTGGCGGTACACTGCTTTTCCGGGAAAAAGGGCGGGTGTTTGTGTTTGGCGGCAATATGCGCGCAAAGGATCAGGATCGTTACGAGGATACGTGGTTGTCCTTGTGCGCCAATATTGCCCCGGTCATGCGTCAGTCCTTGGAGGTCAACCGTATGATCTCTGGATTGTCCTTTGAAAACTGGGCCTTGAGCCAGCATAATCTCGGATCGCAGACGGCACTCGTGCTCATTGATCCGAATTGCCGGATCCATTATGCGAGCGCCGAAGCTGAACGTCTGCTCCAGGCGGGCGAGGTGATGAAAACTGGTTTGTTCGGCAAGTTACAGTTTACATGTGAAGAGGCGCACCAGGTCATTACCAAGCAGACCGGACCGTTAACGTCGCGCTGCGCTCCTCACATGCGCAGTTTGGCTTTCAAGACAGATCGGGGACAACGCTGGACTTGCCGGGTCGCCGGTATGGACCTGAGCCAATTGGAATGGTCACCGTTCGGCAAAGCCACCCAACAGCAAGGACCGGCATTGCTGATCGCTCTCAAACCGGAATCATGCCGGTTCGAAATCAACAAGGCAGTTCAGGTAACGTTCGGACTGAGCGAGATGGAGGCGGACACGGCGCTTCATCTGGCCGAAGGGATGACAGCTGCGGAAATTGCGGAAAGCCGCGAAGTGAGCATCCACACCGTCCGAAACCAGATCAAGTCGGCCCTTTCCAAATGCGGGTGCCGCCGCCAGGCCGACCTGGTCATCGCGGTCGACCGTCTCCGGACAACCGGCGCCCACACTGCCCCCCTCTCGGCGATCACATAAGCTCACATTCCAGCGGTCACTGCTTGCCATCCTGACTGTCAGCGGCAACATTCAGGCCGGATACAATCGGACCGCTCATGGCAAGACTTAGAGAAACGATTAGATACATCCTGCGCGGCGGGCCGCCGATTGATGGCCTACCTGATCGGGTGCAAGCAGAAATCCGTGCCCGGGAGGCCAAATCGGAGCGGCTTATCGGCTGGGTTCAGCTGGCATTGGTGCTGTTTTTTGCATCGCTCTACATGCTTGCGCCGCGAGCAGAAGGGTCTGCCGGATTTAACTTCGTGCCGATCGCGCTCGGGGCCTATTTCCTGTTCACGGTCACCCGTCTGGCGCTTTCCTACCGGTTCGAGCTGCCCGAGTGGTTCTTGTTGATCTCCATTTGTGTCGACATGGCGCTTCTGGTTGGACTGATTTTCTCATTCCATATCCAATACGACCAGCATCCGACGTTTTATCTGAAGACCCCGACCTTGATGTATGTGTTCCTGTTCATCGGTTTGCGGGCGCTGCGGTTCGATCCGAGATTCGTTTTGACGACCGGTCTGGTGGCCGTCGTTGGCTGGATCGGGCTCGTGGCTTACGCAATTTTCTCCGACATGGGCGGTATGCGGGTCACCCGGAATTACGTTGAATACCTTACCGGGAACAGCATTTTGCTCGGGGCCGAGCTCGACAAGACGATGGTTATCCTAGCGGTGACGGTGCTGTTGTCCGCAGCGCTCTATCGCGGGCGGGCAATGTTGTTCGAGGCAACGCGGGATCACAGCGCGGCCATGGATCTCAAGCGCTTCTTTTCACCGGAAGTGGCGTCCTCCATCACCGAAGCCCATCAGGCGCTGGAAGCGGGCGAGGGAAGCTTGCGCGAGGCGGCGATCCTTTATGCCGATATTCGATCCTTTACGTCCACATCGGCAGTTCTGCCTCCCGAAACGGTGCTGGCGGTTTTGGCCGAGTATCAGAACCTTGCGGTTGAGGTGATCACCCGGGAGGGCGGGCAGGTCGACAAGTTTTTGGGTGACGGCATCCTTGCGACCTTCGGTGCCGTTTCGCCATCTGAAACCTTTGCCGCCGATGCTTTGCGCGCAGCGCAAGCGCTTGTCGTGGCTGTCACTGAAGCGCAGGACCGGTTCAAGACAGCGGGCTGGCCGTCCGATCTTCGGGTTGGCACGGCCGTGGCGGCCGGCCCGGTCACTGTTGGTGTCATCGGGTCGAAGGACAGGTTGGAATTCACCGTGATCGGCGATGCAGTCAACCGGGCCGCCAAGCTGGAAGACGCCAACAAGGCCCAGCAAAGCAGCGCCTTGACCGACTGTGTGTCGCTGGATCTTGCAAGGGCGCAAGGCTACGCGGGGGATGCCGTAGATATTCGCCCGTCCAGCAAAGTGGGCGGTGTATCCGGCCCGGTCGATCTTGCTGTGCTGGCAAGATAACCCGAAGTTCTGCCACCGGCTTGGCGCTGCTTCCCCAGCCTTTGAACGCAAATCCGCTTGACGGGCCGTTGAAACTCAGACACTTTGCCTTCCAAATTGACGTTTTCGTCAATCAAAGTAATTAAATCTGTTGAAAATCAATAGATTAAAGAATTGGAGGGCTTTGATGAAGCTGGATCAGTCTATGGCAGCGGTCGTCACTGGCGGCGCATCCGGTCTTGGCGCGGCCACTGCACGCATGTTGGCAACCGAGGGCGTGAAGGTCACCTTGTTCGACCGCAACGGGGAGCAGGGCGCACAGGTTGCGAAGGAAATCGGCGGTGTTTTTGCCGATGTCGACGTGACCGACCAGGCGAGCGTTGAAGCCGGATTCGAAGCCGCCCGTGCCGCCCACGGCCAAGAGCGTATTCTGGTCAATTGCGCCGGGATCGCACCGGTTGGCAAGACAACATCGCGCGGCGAACCGCATCCGATGGACATGTTTGAAAAAGTCATCTCGGTCAACCTGATCGGCTCTTTCCGGTGTATCGCACTAGCGTCCACCGGCATGTCCTCGCTGGACCCGGTGACTGCTGATGGTGGACGCGGTGTTATCGTCTCCACGGCCTCTGTGGCGGCTTTTGACGGCCAGATCGGCCAAGTGGCTTATGCGGCGTCCAAGGCCGGAGTTGCCGGAATGACGTTGCCGGTCGCCCGGGATCTGTCCAAACTTGGCATTCGGGTCATGACCATCGCGCCGGGCATTTTTGAAACGCCGATGCTGCTCGGGTTGTCTCAGGAGGTTCAGGACTCGCTTGGTCAACAAGTGCCGTTTCCGTCTCGTCTGGGCCGGGCGACGGAATATGCCCAGCTGGTCAAATCGATCTGCGAAAACGACATGCTCAACGGCGAGACCATCCGTCTGGATGGTGCCATCCGTATGGCGCCGCGATAGGCCGTCTGTTCTAAAGGAAAAGCGAGAGGTCACAGCTCTGAACGACCGAGCTGTGACGATCTCAAGAGGTGCAGGGCCGTTGCCGCTGGCCAAGTGCCAACGCAGTCCGGCACGTCAGATCCGGCGCAGCTTTTTGGAGAGTGCGCCGAAGAACCTGGCGAAGGCCGCGGGAACGTGGCCTCCAAATCTGGCCTGAACGGTCTGAGAGTTCACCAGGTGAGGGACGAGATCACGGCAGATCTGTCCGTCTTCGAGAAACCCGTCGGCTCTCAACGCTGAGTAGGTTTCCGGTGAAAACGCTCGCGGCACCGATGGTCCGAGCGTGTGCCGGTCAAGTTCACTCCGCATAGCTGACCACCTCGAACTCGATGCCATCATCATCATCGAAGTAAAACCGGCGACCAGGCTCATAATCGGCGTGGTTCTTGGTTTCGTAGCCCCCCGCCTTGATCAGGGCTTCGGTGGTATCCAGATCGTCGACTACGACTGCGATGTGATTGAGCCCACCACGGATGCCGTAGGTTTCGCCCGACATGGCAGCTGTTTCCTTCGGCGGGTTGTAAGCTGCGATGTAACTGGTTTCATTGCCGATGTGGTAGGTGATGCCACCTCCGAGGCTATCGCCCTTCCAGCGAACCTCCCAACCGAACCAGTCCTTGAGCCGCCTTGCGGTGGCTTCCGGGTCACTCACGGTGACATTCACGTGTTCCAGAAATGCGCCTGACATGGTGTGTCCTTTCACGTTGACTTGTGATGGACACCAGAGATAATTCCTCAAGTTAAGTTGAGGTCAAGAGGAAAAAGTCAATTTTTTGGAGAGGCTTGTGAAAGGCACAGATACGCTGTCCATCGGGGAGCTGGCAGAGCGGACCGGATTGGCAGTTTCCGCGATCCGGTTTTATGAAACCAAGGGCCTGGTCGCGCCGGTCCGAACCGAGAGCGGGCAACGCCGGTTTATGCGGGCCGATATCCGGCGGCTGTCGTTTGTACTGGTGGCGCAGGAATTCGGGTTTTCAATTTCCGAGATCGCGGCGCAAATGGAGAAGCTGCCAGACAACCGGGCACCGACCAAGGCCGACTGGACCCGGATGAGCCGCGATTTCCGAAAACACCTTGATGCCAAGATCGAAGGCCTGGTCGCATTGCGGGACAAGCTGGACGGTTGCATCGGCTGCGGCTGCCTGTCGATGAAAAAATGCCAGCTCTATAATGCCGGCGACGCTGCCAATCGCCACGGCCGCGGTCCGCGCTACCTCATGGGAGACCGGCCAGACGCGTCGGATGAGCTCTGAGCTCTTGCAGCCTTCTTGCAAATGGCTTCGTTTGTCATGGCCAGCTGTCCCGGACTTGATCCGGGACCTGCCGTGGGCCGGTGGGTTGGCCCCGGCGCTGAGGCCGGGGCGGTGAGGCGGTGGTTACCGGTTGTCGAGCTGAGACCTGACCCGCTTAAGGCCAAGGTTCGTGATCCGGTAGGGGCCGCTGTTTTTTGAAGAGATCAGACGCCGGTACTTCAGCTTCTGGAAGAGTTGCTGCGAGCAGCCGCCCCAGAACCAGCCGTCGCGTGTGATCGTCTCGTATTTCAGAGTACGGCCGTCCTCGTCCTTCTCGGCAAGGATATAGCCGCCCTGAGCCAGCAGGTGCAGCACCCGCTGTTCGGCTTTGGAAATGTCCATTGATGTTGATTTTCAGTCTTTGAGCAAAAGAAACCTGTCACCGCAGCAAACGCATGCGGTGTGGTGCTTTTGTTGTCCCGGCTGGTTGGGAGCCTTCTGGTGAAAGTCGAAGGTCCTGAAACGAGCCGGGTTTACCGGGTCTCGCGAGTTCCGCGCATAAAACCTCTCAAAGATTACGCGCTGTCGATATCACGATGACTATGCTGCAACAAGAGACTGAAAGAGAGTGGAGGTCAGATGCCACTCGTGTGTTGCAATCCTGCAAGCGAGCAGATTGCTCAGCTGCGTTCCGCCGGCCAGTAGCCGTTCTTTTCGTCCCGCTCAACTGCGACTGCCTCAACCTCGTCCGAACCGCAGCGGGAACACTTGAGGGATTTGGAGAGTGAGGAGAGTGTATCCTCCAGCGCATAGTTGGTGAGTTTCAGATAACGAAACCGGCTGCAATGGGAACACATAATGCCAAGCCGCCGATCGCTGGTTTCCAGCATCTCGATCGTTTCATCTGTTTTGGTTTTGGCGTGGCTTAGGGTCATTTAGTCAGATGTGTCCAATGGCTGCCGTTGGCTTCAAGTGGTCTGGGCGTGAAATCTTGAGGGGTTACGTAACGGCTTTTCTTCGATTGTAAAGCTCTGCCGGCCATTTGGCCCAAACCACAACCCAACCGGAAAAGCCGAGCTGCGACGCAATTGCACTCGCTTTTTGACGGCTGCGCGGCTAAGACAGCGCCATGATGACGCTTTCTGACACATGGATCGATCTGTTCACGCTTTCCGGGTTTTTAAACCCGTTTGCGCTGTTGATCGGGGTTTACCTTGGCTGGCGGGCTGATCAGCCGGTGAAGCTGTGGATCGCCGGGTTTGCGGCCGCTGCCCTGTCGCTGATGCTCGAGACTGCGGTGGGTTTGCTGCAATTGCCACAACCGATTTCCCAGGATGCTGGCGCCCTTGCCATGTTCCCGTTCCGGTTCTTGGGCGGTGCGATAGCAGGTGCGGTTGCCTATTGGCTCAACCGCCGGCGCCGGCAAGCCGGATAAGTCCGGACGACAGGTCCCGGCTCAGGGCCGGGACGGCGGAAATCGTTACTCTCAGCATTTAGGTTAGGGTGTGCCTGTGCGCCCACTTCGCGCGTCCCCGGACCTGAACCGGGGCCATTGCAGAGTAGGCTCAATCTCTGACGGAACGGTATACTGTGCTGTCTTGTGAGACAGATCTCAGTTGGTGGGGCTGACTTCGATTATGGTGGCCTGTGTCACCGATGTGGCCTGAAGCGTGTAGTTTGCCGTTGCCAGGTGCGTCTTGACCCTTTCGCGCCGCAACACGCCTGTCACCCAGACAGGGTCGGCATTCACGTCCAAACCGTCTGGAAATTGCACGGAAATCACCTGGTCGGGCAGGGGCGGCGGCGGATGTATACAATCCTGGCGGAGGGGCGGGATGAGCAGAAACTCCTTCACGTCCTTAAACTGAAACTCCAGGGGATGCGCATATCCGGCAATGCGAACGGTTTTCCCGTCGAGGTCAGCCGATCCGGGCGCGCATTTCTCATATTGACGGGACAATAGATGCGCAGAAGCCGCTTGCTGACTGCACTTCCGCTGGGAAAGGTAGTTCTCCAGAAGTCTTGCGCAAGATGAAAGCCGGTCTGCCCGCAGCTCACTCCATGTGACTGTCAAAGGCTCTGCTACCGCAGAGCCGCACCAAAGCCCAAGCAGAAGAGCACCGGTCAGAAGACGGCGATCAGTTCTCACCTTGCCCATGCGTGACCGTGAGCGGGCTGAGATAATGCGGGTCGGTAAGGCCTTGTTTGCGCATGGCGATTCCAGTCAAACACTCGCGGATGACCCTGTTTGCGTTTAGTGCAGAGACGTAGGTCGGGTCCATCAAGGGGGCGAGCTCGACAAGCTCGAAGCCGACGACATTCGATTCCGCGCACAGCCGCCGAACAATCGGGAACACCTCGCGCGGCATCAACCCGCCGGGTTCCGGTGTTCCGGTTCCGGGAACGAAGGCCGGGTCGAGTGTGTCGATGTCGAATGAGATAAAGATGTATTCCGGCCCATCATTTGCCTCTTGCCCGACCTGAGACATAGGTAACAAAACGTTCCGGACACATGGGTCACACTTTCCGTTTTGCGGGAGGTGTCGATGCCGTGGAAAGAGGTGTCCAAAGTGGAGGAGCGTCTACGTTTCGTCG
>Ga0189284_100091_pt1 | contig 142852 bp, 135 predicted proteins | sample N32C7minimetaG_FD_130314 | JGI IMG/M metagenome (GOLD analysis project Ga0189284, IMG submission 130314) | Marine microbial communities from the Costa Rica Dome - N32 C7 mini metaG | ecosystem: Environmental > Aquatic > Marine > Oceanic > Photic zone | place: Costa Rica: the Eastern Pacific...
AAGTCCTACTGCAACAAGAGTTGCTGGACGAGGCTGCCGATCGGACGAACGCAGTGGCCGGACGGGTCAATGCTCGAATCCCGGCCGGTCACGCCGATCTTAAAGCGGCTGCCCGGATCGCGGGCGGCGGCCTTGATCTCGATGATGCCGTCGTAGATCTCGGGCACTTCCTGCGCGAACAGCTTCTTCATGAAGTCGGGATGCGCACGGGACAGGAAGATCTGCGGCCCACGGTTGTTGCGTTCCACCTTGGTGATCAGCGCGCGCACACGCTCGCCCACGCGGGCGGCTTCGCGCGGGATCTGCTGGTCGCGGCGGATAACACCTTCGGCACGGCCAAGGTTGACGATCACATGGCCGAATTCGACCGATTTGATCACGCCGGTGATGATTTCGCCCGCGCGATCCTTGAATTCTTCGTACTGACGCTCGCGCTCGGCATCACGGACCTTCTGGAAAATCACCTGCTTGGCCGACTGTGCGTCGATACGGCCCAGATCGACCGGCGGCAGCGGATCGACGATGAAATCGCCGACGGCAGCGCCCGGCTGAAGCTTTTCGGCCTGCTTGAGATCGACCTGCTTGAAGTAGTCGTCCACTTCCTCGACAACCTCGACCACGCGCCACAGCGTCAGATCACCGGTCTGCGGGTCCAGCTTGGCGCGGATATCGTTTTCGGCACCATAGCGGTTGCGCGCCGATTTCTGGATCGCTTCTTCCATCGCTTCGATGACGATCGACTTGTCGATCATCTTTTCCGATGCAACGGCGTTCGCAATCGCGAGCAGTTCAGCCTTGTTGGCGGAAATGGCACTGGCCATCAGTCGTCTGCCTTTTCTTCTGTTTCTTCGACAATATCCTCGGCACCAGTGGTGTCGATGGGTCTGGTAGCAGCGATAAGCGCGTCCGTCAGGACGAGCTTGGCGCTGTGAATTTCATCGCGAGGAAGCGTGACTTCGCCCGCCTTGGCATCGGTGATCGTCACCATGCCGCCTGTGATCCCGCCCAGTTCGCCCTTGTAGGTGCGCTGGCCGTCAAATCCCTTGCGCATCACGATGCGCGCCTCGTGTCCGGCCCAGTTGGCGAAGTCCTTTTCGCGAGTGAGCGGACGGTCAATGCCGGGCGACGACACTTCGAGATGATAGGCACCTTCGACCAGGACCTCGCCCGCTTCCTCGCGCGCATCGATCATTTCCGAAACACGGCGCGACAAGGCGGCGCATTGCTCGATGATCAATTGCCCGGTTGCCGGGTCTTCAGCCATGATCTGAAGCGCCTCGCCGCCGTCGCCGGCTTCGGATTGCATCATCTGCACGCGCACGAGCTCGAACCCCAGGGCATTTGCCTCCGGTTCGATCAGCTCGATCAGGCGCGCGATATCGGTCATGCAATCCTTTATAGCAGCTTTGAGTGACAAGGTTTGTGACAATGGCCTTTGGTGCCGGCCCCCAGTGGCGCCAGCCCCTTCAAAGTCACGACGATGTCGGGATGTCAGCGCAGATAGGCGCAGTGCACGGGTTTGGCAAGCCTTCTGCGCACCCGGCGCAAAGATAGAGGGCCTGCTAGATCTTTCCTTCGACCCAGGCTTCAGCTTGGCGGCGCAGGCGCGCCTCCTCATACCTTTCCAGACCCTCGGCGTATTGCCGCATTGCCACAACTTCCGCATCGCTCAGAGGCTCTTCGAATTCGAAACCGTTCGAACCGCCATTCGGGCCGATGTCGCAACGCGTCACGACGCCGAAACTGTCGATGCCATCAACCTGCAGGATCGCTCTTGCGCCAGCAGCCAGAGGTTGCTTGAGGCCGATGTGAGCGCCTGTACGCGACAAGTTGACGAGGATGCAGCGCGATGCTCCGTCAAGGGTCAACAGTCGTGCAGGGATCGACAAACGCAAACGAGGCGCATGGCGACGACCCACGATCTGTTCGGGGTCATTGTCGATTAAAGTCGGCCTAGGGACACGGTAAAACTGCATGATCGTGCCAACTTGAACCGGAGGCACGAAAAATGGGTTCAGGCCCGGATAGGGATTAACACCGTAGTTTTAGCGGAGGCCCTTGCCTGACGTCCAGGCCATCACCGCTTCGATCATTTCTTCCTGTTCGCGTTCGGCCTGCCCTTCCTGATACTGGCGGATCCCGAAAACGAAATGATCGTCCACCGGTATGTCGAAAGACAGCGCGTTCATGCCCGTTTGCTGGCGGGTGACGACCATGAAATGATCGATCGGGCCGCAACGCAGATAGCCCTCCGCCCCCACCTTCAGAGGTTCGGGCAGCGCGATCAGCACACCGGTGCGCGACAGGTTCACGAGAATGCAGTTCTGGTTGCCGGTCACGGCCAAAAGCGTTCCGGGCAGGGACAAGGGCAGGCGCGGAGCGGCGCGTTCTGCTGTCTCGAGTCGTTGCTGTTCCATCGAACCACCTGAGCTTCTGGCGACATATTGGCCGAAGGTGGTAAAGGAATGGTAAGCTCGGGGGCAAAATTGCCGTGTTTCCAATACGCTATTGGCTCACGCCCGATCAGCCTTGCGAGCTGTAATCACTCACCTTCTTCCATCAGGCCGTGCTTCTTGATCGCGTGGCGCAGCTGGTCATAGCTCAGGCCCAGCGCCTTGGCCGTCTGGCGCTGGTTCCAACGGTGTTTCCCAAGCGCATGCTCGACAATCGCGCGTTCATGCGCGTCAACGGCGGCGCGAAGATCGTCGATCTGCTCGAAATCGACACCGGGCGGAACCGCACCGTTGGGTTGCGGCCCACCGCTGTTGTTTGCCGCGAACGGCGGTTTGCTGTCTGCTCGCCGATGATTGGGCGTCAGCGGCTTCCACGGGCTTTCGAACGGATCGAACTGGACATGGGCGACAGCCATGTCGGGATTGTCCCAGCGATAGACGGCGCGCTCCACGACATTGCGCAATTCGCGGACGTTGCCGGGCCATTCGTAGTTTTCGAGCTGCTCCATCACATGCGGAGCAAATCCGGGCCAGCGGTGCCAGTCGAGTTCAGCCGCCATGCGCCGCGCGAAATATTCGGCCAGAACGCCGACATCACCTTCGCGCACACGCAGCGGCGGCAGGGTGATCACTTCAAAGCTTAGCCGGTCGAGCAGGTCGGCGCGGAATTCTCCGCTTTCGGCTAGAGCGGGCAAATCGTCATTGGTGGCCGCGACAATCCGCACATCGACCCGGATCGGGCGCGATGATCCGATGCGCGTCACCTCGCCGTATTCGACCGCCCTCAACAGCCGTTCTTGCGCGCCCATCGACAAGGTGCCCAGTTCGTCGAGGAACAACGTGCCCCTGTCGGCTTCCTCGAACCTTCCGGCTCGCGCTTTGGTAGCACCGGTGAAGGCGCCCGCTTCGTGGCCGAACAATTCGGCTTCGATCAGGGTTTCGGGCAAAGCCGCGCAGTTCATGGTGACGAGCGGCGCGTCCCAGCGGTTGGAGAGGCGATGAAGACGTTCGGCGATCAATTCCTTGCCGGTTCCGCGCTCTCCGATCACCAGCACTGGGCGGCTCATGGGCGCGGCGCGGCTGGCGCGTTCCACCGCGTCGAGGAAGGCACCGGACTGGCCGATAAACTGGTTCTCGCGCTCCAACCCCGAACTCCTTTCCGGCCAAGATATAGTGAAAAATCCCAAGGGTTGGCAATAGCCGCCAAGTCGTTCATCGGATTGTCACGCATTTTGGCCGGATTTCCGCGGTTTTTCGATTTTGGCACGGCGGTTGCAAAGTTTGGAGCAACAGTTTCAGTCACACTCTTTCGGAGGCCAAGACCATGTACAACCGCGCTTTCTTCAACACCAAGCTGGGCCAGGCTTCGCTTGCCAGCGTGTTCGCGATGACCGCGATGATCGCGCTCACCACCCAGATGACGCTGACTTCGCAGGATGCGCAGATCGCGCAGCCGCAGGGCGACAGCATCATGCTGGTTGAGCTGGCTTGAGACTTGCCTTGAGCAAGCGAGACGACATCCCCTTCGGGCCGGAGCGCACCACTCCCCCCGCGAATGCCGCCAAGGCGAGCGACGCGCTTTCCCCGACGCGCGACGGCTCCGGCGGCAGCGCTCCGGCCCAATCCTCTGCCAAAGCCGTCGCCAAGGGCGCGCTGTCGCGGCTCGATGCCGAAATCGAAGCCTTGCGCCGCAGCCCCACTCCGACGCAGAATTACGGCCGAGGCGACAAGGGTGAAGACTCGCAGCGCCAAAGCACCAACCCGTTCCTAGATGGAGTAGCCTTTATGGGCATTTTCAGCCGCACCCGTGACATCATTGCCGCGAACTTCAACGATCTGCTGGATAATGCGGACGACCCTTCGAAGATGATCCGCATGATCATCCTCGAAATGGAGGAGACGCTGGTTGAAGTCCGGGCAAGCGCGGCACGCACGATTGCCGACCAGAAGGAAATGCGCCGCCATGTCATGAAGCTCGACAAGCTTCAGGCCGACTGGGCCGACAAGGCGCAGCTCGCGCTGTCGAAAGACCGCGAAGACCTGGCCCGCGCCGCTCTGGTCGAAAAGAAGAAGGCCGGCGACATGGGCGATCAGCTCAAGCAGGAAATCGCCGTGCTCGACGACGCGTTGCGCGCCTATGAGGATGACATCGCGAAATTGCAGCACCGCCTGCGCGAAGCCCGCAGCCGCCAGACGCAGATCGCCGCCCGCCTCGAAAGCGCGGAGAACCGCGTCAAGCTGCGCACGCTGATGAGCACCGAACGCACTGACGAGGCGCTCGCCCGGTTCGACCAGCTCGAACGCCGCGTCGATTACGCCGAAGGCCGCGCCGACGCGATTTCGATCGGTGAAAAGGGCACACCTTCGCTCGCCGACGAAATCGCCGCGCTCGAAGGGCAGGACGCGATCGACGATGAACTTGCAGCAATGAAGAAAGCGCTCGGCAAGCCCGACGCGAAAGAGGGGTAAGACGCCATGGAAGAGATCATCATCATTCCCGCCGTACTGATCGGCCTGCCGTGGCTCATCCTCCACTATGTCACCAAGTGGAAGACCGCCGCGACCATCACCACCGATGACGAAGTGCTGCTCGAGGAACTCTACAACCTCGCCAAGCGGCTGGATGAACGGATGGACACGGTCGAGCGGCTCGTCGCCACCGACGATCCCGATTTCCACCCGGTCAAGCGCCTGCAGGCCGACCAGGAAACCGACAACCAGCAGCTGCGTGAACTCGAACAGCTGATCGCCGAAAAGAAAGGAACCCGCGCATGAACAGCCCCCGCACGACGCTTTACCGCGACAGCCACAATGCCAAGCTGATGGGCGTGTGTTCGGGCATCTCCGAATACACCGGAGTGGATGTCGCGTGGATCCGGATCGGCATGGTCGTTGCGACGCTGGCAAGCCTCGCATGGCTCACCATTCCGGGATACATCGCCGCCGGCTTCATCCTCAAGAAGAAGCCCCCGCACCTCTACCGCGATACGCAGGAAGAGCAGTACTGGCAGCGCGTCCGGCAGAGCCCGAAGCGCACGGCCCGCGAAATCCGCGCGCGCTTCCGCGACATTGATCGCCGCCTGGCCGACGTTGAAACCTATTACGTCAGCAACAATCCGCGCCTGACGGCAGAAATCGAACAGCTGCGCTGAGCGGCACGAAAGTAAGAGGAAGTTTGCAATGTGGGACTGGGCTTATCTGATACCGATCCTTGGCGTGTCGATCCCGATCGTCGCGATCTGGACGACCCACCAGCGCAAGCTGGCTGAAATGCAGGTCAGCACCACCGCCGACGCCACAGCCGAAAAGGCAGCGCAATACGCAGCGCAGGTCCAGCGGCTGGAAGACAGGGTGCAAGTGCTCGAACGGATCGTCACCGATCGCGGCTATGACATCGCCACCCAGATCGAAGCGCTGCGCGACACCCGCAAGGTTGAAGATTCCGCCAACGGCGTGCCGCTCAACATCGCCAGCAGGGAGCAGGCGTAATGGACTGGGGCGGGCCGCAATTCATTATCGCCATCATCGCCGTATCCTATGGCGCATGGATCCTGAACAACTGGATCCGCGCCAAGCATGGCTACGATCTTGAAGATGAATGGGGCGGCAAGTCGTCGAAAGCCGACACCACCGAAACCAAGCGATTGAAGGCTGAAAACCGCGAACTGCACGACAAGATCGACGCGATGCAGGATCGGATGATCGTGCTCGAAAAGATCGTCACCGATCGCGGCTATTCATTGGCCGAGGAAATCGAGGCCCTGCGCGATACACCCAAAAAATCCGCCGATAGCGGCGTCCCCCTCAACCTTGGAAAGAAGGAAAACCAGTCGTGAGCCCCGATGCAGCAGCCATCATCGTCCCCCACCTGCCCTGGATCATCGGTGGCGCTCTCGCCATCGGCGGGGCCGGCATCTTCGGCTGGGTTTACACCACCCGCCTGCGCATCCAGCACGGATACCCGCTGGATGGTGCATGGGGCCAGGCCCTGAAGCCTTCGACCGATCACGAAGCAAAGCAGCGCATCAGCCTTTTGACCCAGGAAAACGCCGAACTGCGGGCCGAACTGGGATCGGTGAAGGATCGCTTGATCAATGTCGAACGCATCGTCACCGACAGCGGGTTCCAGCTCACATCGGAGATCGATGCTCTCCGCGACCGCGCGCTGCAACACCGCAAGGATGAAGGAACCGCGTAATGGACCCCGATTTCCTGCTCGTGGTGATCATGATCATCACCATTACCGGCATCAGCTTCATCGGGATCAACGCGATCGTGGCCAAGGTGCTCGATTACAAGCGCGAACAGCGTGCGCACATTGCCGGTGGCAGCCCGCGATCGGGCGAAATCGCCGACCGCACCGATCTGATCGAAGACCGGCTGCGGGTGCTTGAACGGCTCGCCACCGATCGCGGCGCCTTGCTGGCCGACGAAATCGAAGCGCTGCGCGACGAACGGGCAGCCCGCACGAAGGAACAGGAGCACGTCTGATGAACTGGACCGTTATCGCCATCGTCGCCATCGTCGTCTGGGGTGTGGTGCAGCTTTCCAAAGCGCGCGCCGGGATCATCACCGACGAATCCGGCAATGAAAGCTATATCGGCCACCGCGAAGACGCCGCCTCGCGCGCCGAGATCGCGGAAACCCGGCGCGAGATCGAACAATTGCGCGAGCGCCTGCACGTGCTCGAACGCATCGCCACCGACAACAACACCCCCGATGCCCGCGAACGCGCCCGCATCGCCGCCGAAATCGAAGCGCTAAGAGGCCCGGAAGAACCCTCTATCGGGCAATCTCTTGCATCTCCGAATAAGGAGCAGAGCCAATGATGATGGACCCCACTCTTGTTATTGCCGCCACCTGCCTTTTCGCTGTTTGCGTGGTTGCCTATGTCCTGCTGCAGGCGTGGCAGGGCTGGCTCGAACTCAAGCGGCAGGAGCTTGAGCGTGTCGGGCGTAGCGGCAGCGCCGAAATCGAAGGCGGCGCGGGCGTTGGCGCGGCCCGCATCGAACTGGCCGACATGAAAGAGCGGATCAAGAAGCTCGAAGCGATCGCCGCCGGGGTGGAGCTGTAGGGCGCAATCCCCAGCCCCCTTCCCTTCGGCCCGCCCTGCCCCTACATGCGCGGCCATGCGAACCCTCGATGACATCCTTGAAGAATACGAATTTCTCGAAGGCGACGAACGCTATTCGCTGCTGATCGAACTGGGCCGGGAACTGGAACCCATGCCCGATGCGCTGAAAACCGATGCGACTCTGGTGCGCGGGTGTTCGGCGGCGGTGTGGGTCTATCCCACCGAACAGACCGCCCAAAACGAACAGCGCCTGCATTTCCTCGCCGACAGCAACGCCGCCATCACCAAGGGGATCGTCGCGCTGGTGATCGCCGCGGTTCAGGACAAGCCTGCCAGCGAAGTGGCAGCGATGGATGTGACGGGCGCGCTTGCCCCGTTCGACCTCAAAAACCAGTTGTCGAGCAATCGCACGCAAGGCGTCCCCAACATGATCGCGCTGGTGCAGGAACACGCTGCCCGGATAGCGGGGAACTGATCCCATGCGGCGGCTCTATCTTGCCGCCGGAGTCCTATTCGTTGCGCTGGGTGCGGTGGGCGCGGTGCTGCCGCTGTTGCCGACTGTCCCTTTCCTGCTGCTGGCCGCATTCTGCTTTGCACGCAGCAATCCCGAATGGGAGCGCCGCATTGTCGAGCATCCCGTGTGGGGACCGCAGGTGCGCGAATGGCGCGAACGACGCGCAATCTCGCGCCGCGCCAAGGTCGCCGCAATTGCGACTCTGGTGGCGGGTGTGGGCTTTACTTGGGTGACGCTGGGCCATCCCTGGGTGTGGATTTCGGTGACGGGGCTGGTGGTGATCGGCGGCTGGATCGCGACACGCAACGAATAGAGCGTTTTCCTACTCGCAGCCGGGCGAGCTATGATCGCACCGGCTCTTTCCAATCGTCGTCTATCTTCCAGCGCGCCGGCAGCATCAGTCCCCGGCTTGCGGAAAGTCACACCTTGGCGTGCGCTTTCACTACCAAGCCATTGTGCAAATTCGATTTTCGGGCTGGCCGGATATTTTCAAAACACCCCTTTCGGTGTTCCATCGGCCTTGGCAAATCAGGCCCCGGCGCTGTCCCGCACCTTGGCCACACCGGTCTTGGCCTGTTCGCGCAGTTCGGCCTTCAGCACTTGCGGATCGCGTGCGAAGACAAATCCGAAGCTGACCCCGCCCTCCTTGCCGATAGTGGCGTGATGCAGCTTGTGCGCCTGCACCAGCCGCTTGGCATAGCCTTTCTTGGGCACCCAGCGGAAATAGCGCTGATGCACCAGCCCGTCGTGGATCAGCGTGTAGATCACGCCGTAGATCGACACGCCGACAGCGGCCCACCACAGCCATTCCCAATAGAGCGAGCCGAAGATGTACATGGCCGTGCAGATCAGGCCGAACACAACGGCGAACAGGTCGTTCTTCTCGAAAGTGTTGTCGTGCGGTTCGTGATGGTCGCGGTGCCAGCCCCAGCCCCAGCCGTGCATGATGTACTTGTGCGCATACCACGCCCACAGCTCCATGCCGATCACGGAGGCAAGGACGATCGCTCCCGCTTCAAGCCAGCTCATGCAACGATCCTCCCTTCCGTATCGATCGGGCCACTTTGCTCGGCAATCCCGGCGCGCTTCGCAGCGGGCAGCGCCCACCACGGCACATCGGGCCGCCGATGATGCTCAAGGTGATAGCCGAAATGGAAGCAGGTTGCGAGACTTGCAATAGTACCAAAGCCGTTGGTGCGGGCGTTGTGATCGTCCGGAAACGGCTCCCCAGGCGCATGATGATGCGGACGGTAGGTGCCGAAGTAGAACAGCTGGAGCGAAGACAGCAGCGCGGGTGCTCCGTACAGCAGCACGATCTGGACCATCGGAATGCCGAGGATCAGCCAATAGACCCCGACCACGGCATGCACGAACACCAGCGACTGCCAGCCGAAATAGCGTTTGAAGAAGGTCCAGTACCACTGCCGGAAATTCGCGGGGTGATCCTCGTCAAAATCGGGATCGCCGGGCCTGCCCGCCAGCCGGTGATGCGTATGATGGGCATCGCGCAGGACGCTCCAGCGGAAGCCCGCGTAGAGGAACAACAGCGGCGCGGCGATGGCGGCGTTGAGCCGCGGCTTTCCCGGCACCAGCGTCCCGTGCATCGCATCATGGCAGACGATAAACACGCCGACGGAAAGCCAGCACTGCACCGCCGCCATCGCGACCGCCAACGGCAGGTTCGACCATGACAGATCGAACACGAACATGGCATAGGCATGGATGCCCAGCCAGCTTCCCGCGATCGCCGCAGCCAGCGCCAGACCGATTGCGCCCTGTACGGACGCGGATGGAAGGATAAGCCGGTTGGCAGTCATGTCAGCAGATACGCTCGAAGGAGGCATGTGGCTGCGTATATAGGCTTGTCAGGCGGTGGCAATCGCCAGCCTGCTCAATCCTGATCGGGGAAGAAGAACTCGCGCAAGTGTTCTCCGATGCGCGCGGGGCGCAATGTCCTCGCGTCGATGCAGCACCAGCTTGACCGGACTTCGGCCAGCACATCCTCGCCCCGGTGGATCACGGTGTGATAGAAGGCGCGCGCGCCATTGTAGCTTTCCAGCACGGTCCGTGCGATCACATCGTCTTCGAGGAAGGCGGGTTTGCGATAGGTGATCTCGTGCTTGAGCGCGACCCACGCCTTTTGCGCCACCTCTTCGGCCGGGGCGATCTTGTTCCAGTGCGCGAGCACCGCATCCTGCACCCAGTTGAGGTAGCGCGCATTGTTGACATGGCCCATGAAGTCGATGTCTTCAGGGGCAACGGTAATCGGGAAGCTGAAGGGCCTTGCTGACATAAATGTAAGTTAGCCGCAAAACGAGGTCATTTCCATCACAAAGTTGATCATAATCAACCCAAACCTTGCCAGTGTGGCGCAAGCATCGCTAATCGGACCCCCCAACCCCTAGGAAGAACGCTTCATGTCGAGCCGCCCGCGCACCCTTTATGAGAAAATCTGGGACGATCACGTCGTCGAAACCCGCGATGACGGAACCGCCATCGTCTATATCGACCGACACCTTGTCCATGAGGTGACGAGCCCGCAGGCATTCGAGGCGCTGCGACTTGCCGGCCGCAAGGTGCGCCGCCCTGAGCTGACGCTGGCAGTGCCCGATCACAACCTGCCGACGACTGCAAGGCGCGATGCAGTGGGCGATCGCATTCCGATCGACGATCCGCAAAGCGCGGCGCAGCTCGCGGCACTCGAAAAGAATGCACCTGAATTCGGCATCCGCTACATCGGCGATGCGGACGCGGAACAGGGCATCGTCCATGTTGTAGGTCCGGAACAGGGCTTCTCCCTGCCCGGCACCACCATTGTCTGCGGAGACTCGCACACCGCCAGCCACGGCGGCCTTGGCGCGCTGGCATTCGGTATCGGCACCAGCGAAGTCGAACACGTACTGGCAACCCAGACGCTGCTGCTGCAACAATCGAAGTCGATGGAAGTCCGGGTCGAAGGGCAACTTGGCCCCGGCGTTACCGCGAAAGACCTGATCCTCCACATCATCGGGGTGATCGGCGCGGCTGGCGGCACCGGTCACGTAATCGAATATCGCGGCGCGGTGTTCAAAGCGATGAGCATCGAACAGCGGCTGACCGTGTGCAACATGAGCATCGAGGCAGGCGCCCGAGCAGGACTGGTCGCCCCCGACGAAACGACCTTCGCCTATCTCAAGGGACGCCCGATGGCACCCAAGGGCGCAGCCTGGGATCACGCGGTCGCTTACTGGAAGACGCTCCACACCGATCCCGGCGCACAGTTTGACAAATCGGTGGTGATCGATGCAGCCGATATCGCACCCACAGTCACCTGGGGCACCAGCCCCGAAGACGTGGTGCCGATCAGCGGTGTCGTCCCTTCACCCGATAGCTTTGCCGATGAATCAAAGCGTGCCGCAGCGGCCAAGAGCCTCGATTACATGGGCCTCGAGCCGGACACGCCAATGACGCAGGTTCCGATCGAGAACGTGTTCATCGGCAGTTGCACCAACAGCCGCATAGAGGATCTGAGAGCAGCCGCGGAGGTGCTCAAAGGGCGTTCAAAGGCGGATAACGTGCGCTGGGCGATCGTTGTCCCTGGGTCTGGCCTCGTGAAGCGACAGGCCGAGGAAGAAGGGCTCGACAAGATCTTCATCGAAGCCGGTTTCGAATGGCGTGAACCGGGATGTTCGGCCTGCCTCGGAATGAACCCGGACAAGGTCCCGGCCGGAGAACGCTGCGCTTCGACCAGCAACCGCAATTTCGTCGGCCGCCAGGGGCCGGGAGCGCGCACGCATCTGGTCTCTCCCGCGATGGCGGCGGCAGCGGCGGTGACAGGCCGCCTTGCCGATGTTCGCGAGCTTGCCTGATCCACAATTTGCCGACACGCTCAGCCCCTCGCCCTTGAAACCCCCGCCACGCAGGCGCATGAGAAATCCATGACTGACAAGACCCCCGAGAAAAGCCAGAAGTCCAGCACTGCACGCAATGCCGCGATCGGCGCTGCGGCCACGATCGGTTCCGCTGCTGTCGCTGCGGCGCTGCTGTATGCAGGGAAGCGTTTCCTGAAGAAGCCCGATGACACGTCTAATGGCCCCGGCCAGTCAGGCAGTGCTCCTTCGGGCGAGCCTCCCGAAACGGATTGAGGAAACCAGACGATGGAAGCAATCTCGCGGGTCACCGGCCGCGCCATCCCGTTCGGCGCCAAGAATGTCGACACGGACATCATCATTCCGGCCAAATGGCTGAAGACCGTCACCCGTGACGGTCTGGGCGAAGGCGCTTTTGAAGCGATCCGTGCTGCGCCCGACAACGTGTTTGACGATCCCGCGTATAAGGGCTCGCCGATCCTGATAGCAGGTGACAACTTCGGCTGCGGATCGAGCCGTGAACACGCCGCCTGGGCCTTGCTTGACCTTGGCGTTCGCGCTGTGATTGCTCCCAGCTATTCCGACATCTTTTCGGGCAATGCGGTGAAGAACGGGATCCTGCCGATCGTGCTGCCGCAGGCTGCGGTTGATCGCTTGCTGGAGGTTGCCCGCGAAGGTCATGAGATCGACATCGATCTGGAGACCCAGAGCGTGACCACCCCGTTTCAGGATCGCTTCAGCTTCGACATCGATCCGTTCCGCAAGCATTGCCTGATGGGCGGGCTTGATGAAATTGCACTGACGCTGGAGCGGCAGGAAGCGATCACGCAATACGAAAGCCGTCGCAGCGCGGCGCAAGGCTGGCTGACTGCCGGTACGCAAATCTGAGGGAGAGAACCATGAAAGCCATCCGCACGCATCAGGTCGGTGGACCCGAAACGCTGACGCTTGATGAAATCGACGCGCCTACCCCCGGAAAGGGTGAAGTGCTGGTGGCGGTGAAGGCCTGCGCGATCAATTACCCTGACACTCTGATGATCCGCGATCTCTACCAGTTCAAACCCGAACGCCCCTATTCCCCCGGCGGTGAAATCGCTGGCGTGATCGAGGCTGTTGGCGAAGGCGTCGAAGGTTTTGCCGTTGGTGATCATGTCATGGCCGGGATCGGCAATGGCGGCCTTGTCGAAAAGGCGATCGTTCCGGCCGGCCGGATGTTCCCTGTTCCCGACGGTGTGCCGTTCGAAAAGGCGGCGTCGCTGCTGATGACCTACGGCACGACAATCCACGGCCTGAAAGATCGCGGCCATATCAAGCCTGGCGATGTCGTGCTGGTGTTGGGTGCAGCAGGCGGAGTTGGCCTGTCGGCTGTGGAGCTTGCCAAGGCGTTCGGTGCCCGCGTTGTCGCTGCGGTTTCAAGCGAGGCGAAGGGCGAAGTCGCGCGCAAGGCGGGCGCTGACGAAGTCGTTATCTACCCGCGCGAGCAGATGGACAAGGACGCATCGAAAGAGCTGGCGAACCAGTTCAAGCAAGCCTGCGGACCGACCGGCGCCAACATTGTCTACGACATCGTGGGCGGCCAGTATTCCGAACCGGCCCTGCGAGCGATCGCATGGGAGGGCCGTTTCCTGGTGGTCGGCTTCCCGGCCGGGATCGCGAAGATGCCGCTCAACCTAACCCTGCTCAAGAGCTGCGACATTTGCGGCGTGTTCTGGGGCGCGTTCACCGCCCGCGAGCCCGTCAAGTTCCGTGCTCAGGTAGAAGAGCTTTTCGACCTGATGAAGGAAGGCAAGATCGATCCGCTGGTATCGGAGACCTTCCCGCTCGAACGCGCGGGCGAAGCCATCGCCAAGCTGGAAAACCGAGAGGCTGTCGGCAAGCTTGTGGTGACGATGCAATAAACTCGGGGCAATAGCGTTCAGACTGCGGCATGAAGCGCTTGCCGCTAGACGGACGCAACCCTATCTCGAATAGACGTTTTCACGGAGGGATACCCATGACAGATTTCAAGGATCGCGAACGCGCTGAAGAGGCAAAGTTCGCACTCGACGAAGAAACCGCGTTCAAGATCGCTGCACGCCGCAATCGCCTGCTGGGCGAATGGGCAGCAGGGGTCATGGGCCTGACTCCGGAGGAAACCGAAGCGTACAAGAAATCGGTCGTTCAGGCGGATTTCGAAGAAGCCGGTGACGAAGACGTGATCCGCAAGCTGCTGGGTGATCTGACCGCTGCGGAAACCAGTGTTTCCGAGGCCGACATTCGCGCCAAGCTCGACGAGATGGCGGTTGAGGCCAAGCGCCAGTTCATGAGCCAGATCTGAGGGAGCACGCCCATGCCGATGGCAGGAGCCGATATCGAAGCCGCCATTCGCGGGGCGTTTCCCGACGCGATCGTGGAACTGCGCGACCTTGCAGGGGATGACAATCACTGGGCGGTAACCGTCACTTCCAGCCAGTTTGCAGGGAAAAACCGGGTGCAGCAGCACAAGATGGTTTACGCCGCCATTGGCACGAAGATGGGCGGTGAACTTCACGCCTTGCAAGTCACCACGGTTGTTCCCACGTAACCTTCAATCTCAAGACATCCCAATCAAAGGGCCGAACCATGGCTGATACCGACACCAACACCCGTATTGCGAGCCTTGTGGGCGAAAACGACGTCGTGCTGTTCATGAAAGGCACGCCGCTGTTCCCGCAGTGCGGTTTCTCGAACCTTGCGGTCAATATCCTCGATCATTGCGGCGTTGCCTATGAAAGCGTCGATGTGCTGCAGGACATGGAAATCCGCCAGGGCATCAAGGCCTATTCCGACTGGCCGACCATTCCGCAGCTGTATGTCAAAGGCGAATTCATCGGCGGAAGCGACATCATGAAAGAGATGTTCGAAGCCGGCGAACTTCAGCAGCTGATGGAAGAAAAGCAGATCGCCCGTATCGAATGCTGATCGCGGATTCGCCTGGGCGCCAAAGCGCACCGGACAAAAAAGAAGCCGCCTCGCTGTACCAGGCGAGGCGGCTCTTTTTGCACGGGGAGGTAAGACCCAGAGACCAGGAAGGCCTCACCTCATTTCGAAGACCACTTGCTTCGTCAGTCAATATGCAGCTCCCGTGCCAAACCTGCGACGTCCAATAACTTCAGATGGTTAGATGGTTGACGCCGATTAACCATGATCCGAAATGTAAGATATACCGACAGACATGATCGCAAGACTTGGCAAGTCGGGGTTTGAGCGCCATCACTCGGCGTATGGGCACCGATTTCGACAAGACCGCGGGCAAATCATCCGAAGGCATTCCCGCAGCCACCATCATCATCTTTCGCAACTGCCCCGATGGCGGCGCGCCGCAGGTCTTGATGACGATCCGTTCGCGCACAATGGCTTTTGCCGGCGGGATGGCGGTGTTCCCGGGTGGCAGGGTGGACCCTTCGGACTTCGCCATGGCTGAAGCGCTTGTGGATGCGGGGACGATTACCCTCACCGCCGAAGAGGCCGCGCACCAGATTGCCGCGATCCGTGAAACGCTTGAGGAAACCGGGCTCGCGCTGGGTTTGAAAGGCAAGATCGATGCCGCAAGCGCGGCCAAGGCGCGGACCATGCTTGAAGAACGCAACGAACTTACCCCGGTTCTCGACGCGTTCGACTGGTCGCTCGATCTTGAACAGATCACGCCTTTTGCCCGTTGGTTCCCCAAGAACGAGAACATCCCGCGGGTTTACGACACGCGCTTTTACCTCGCCGATCTGGGCACCGGCGCGGTGGATGTTTCGATCGACAATTCGGAAAACACCCATCTGTTCTGGACCAGTGCGCAAGGCGCGCTCGATGCCGCTGACCGGGGTGAGATCAAATTGATTTTCCCCACCCGCCGGAACCTTGAACGGCTCGCCCTGTTCGCCAGTTTCGATGAAGCCCGCGCTCAAGCGGAGGCGATCCCTGTGAAGACGATCGTGCCGCAAATCGACACCAGCAGCGGACAGCCGATGCTCAGGATAATGGAAGATGCGGGCTATCCGATCACCGCCGAATTGTTGGAAACTGTCGCACGGGGATAATAGCAAGGCAGGAAGTTGGCGCGCCCTGTAGGAGTCGAACCTACGACCTCAGGATTAGAAGTCCCGTGCTCTATCCAGCTGAGCTAAGGGCGCGCGCCGTTGCCGCCAATAGCGCGCTTTGCCCGGCAATCAAATCGCGCTAGGCAAGCGTCGATGGAAAACCTCGACAAAGCCGCCGCTTTCGACACCGATCCTGATGACGGTGTCCAGGCTACAAGCCATGCGCCCGTCTCGTTCCGCTATTACGAATTCGTGATGGCGGCGTTTGTCGCGATCCTGCTGCTCTCGAACATCATCGGCGCGGCAAAGCTTACATTTGTCGAAGTCAGCTGGTGGCCAGAAGGCTGGTGGCCTGCGTCTGATGGCGTGTTCATTTACGGGGCGGGAATCCTGTTCTTCCCGCTCGGTTATGTCATCGGCGACATTCTGACGGAAATTTACGGCTTCGCACGCGCTCGGCGGGTGATCTGGACCGGCTTTGCAGCGATGATCTTTCTTGCCTTTATGAGCTACGTCGTCGTCAGCCTGCCGGCATTTGATGGCTGGGCTTGCTCCGCAAGCGGTTTTGACGGGCAAGGCCCCCTTACCTCCACCACCGATCCTGATGGCCCGACCGGGGCAATCTGCCAGCAGACTTACGAATCCGTTTTCGGCAGCACCTGGCGCATTGTTGTCGCATCGATAGTCGCCTTCTGGGCGGGCGAGTTCGTCAACTCCTATGTCATGGCAAAGATGAAGGTGTGGACCCGTGGCAAGATGCTGTGGACCCGCACGATCGGCTCCACAGTGGTCGGACAGGGTGTGGATAGCCTCATCTTCTACCCCATCGCCTTTCTCGGCATCTGGACGACCGAGGCGGTGATTACCGTGATGGTGACTAACTGGCTGCTCAAGGTGCTATGGGAAGCGCTGCTGACCCCGGTGACTTACCTGGTGGTGAACCGCCTGAAGAAAGCCGAAGGCGTCGATCTGTTTGACACTGACACCGATTTCTCGCCCTTTTCGAGCAGCGAGAGCCGATCCTAGTCCGCCGCGTCAGCGTGCAAGTCCTCGTCAGGGACAATTTCGACAGTCCAATCAAGGCCGAGTTGCCCTGCCAGCAGCTTCATGTCCTTTTCGACTGGCACACCGAACAGCGCCTCATGGCTGGTGGCGAGCCGCAAGATGAGAAATCCGTTCCTTACCACCAGGCGGCTGACCTGAAGCGACCTTCGCGACCGTGCGCCAAGTCTTCTTGCCAGCCTTACTGCAAGGCCCCAGCACACCGCTTCGTCGATCGCTTCTTCGCCAGCCAGCGGTTTGAGACTGTCGGTCAGATCAATCTGGTTCCCGTTCGCAGCGATGGCTGCGGCGAGCATGGCGCGCTCTGCCCCGTCGACCGCGATCCAGCGCTTGTGCAAAGCCCAGTCGATGGCTTGCGGCAGACGGATGTTCGGCTCGATCTGCATTGACGCCAGTGAAAGCATGGTTGCCGCCAGACGCAGGCGCTCACTGCCATGACGGCGGGTCGGAACGGCATCTACAGTCCATGCCGCCATCCGCGTCGCCAGCGTCGGAGGCGCGCCGCGCTGTGTAGCAAATACCGATACCCCGGCCAGCAACGGATCCTGAGCTTTGCCATGCGGGGGAAGCCGATCGTAGAGTAAGCCTTCCCGCAGACCCCACGATGAAAACACGATCTTGCTGGGAGAAAGCTGGGCGATCAGCGCCTGCAACAACACCGCCGCATCGGGAAGCTTTTCGGCGCGCATGGTCGATATGCGCTTGCGGTCCCGCAATGTTTCAGGGGTCTCCGCAATCAGCGTCTCGGTCAATTGCAGAACATCATCGATGCTCAATTCAAATCCGTGGGGATCGGACAGAGGATGGTCGCGTGACTGCATCGCGAATACGGCCATTGCGCGCCATGTTCCGCCCACCAGGTACAGCGGCTCTGGCTCAGGATTGCCGTGCTCGGACGATGACCAACCCGCTTCCCGTATGACCTTTTCCAGCCCCTTGCGCATTTGCGCGACGGGATTTTTTCCGCTGGGCGGCCGGAAGTCAGGGAGCCGCAACGCGCCGAGCGGCAAAGATACCGGATCACTTGTTTCATCCCCGGCGATATGGACCAGTTCAAGGCTGCCTCCACCAAGGTCGGCAACGCTGCCACGGGCTCCAGGAAAGGCGCCTATGACCCCGCTGGCGCTGATGCGGGCCTCTTCCTCACCGGACAAGATGCGCGGCTTGAAGCCGAGCGCCTCGAGCTGCTCGACGAATTCAGGCCCGTTGCTGGCTTCCCGCACGGCAGCAGTCGCGACAGTCTCGACATCGTCAATTCCAAGATCGTCCAGCAGCAGGGCAAATCGCTCCAAACCGCGAAGCGCGAGAGCGATCGCTTCGTCGGCCAGTCGCCCGTCCTTGCCGATATCGCGGCCAAGCCGCGCAGTGACCTTTTCATTCAGGATCACCATCGGCGCCCGCATCGAGCCGCCGTAGACAACCAAGCGAACCGTGTTGGAGCCGATGTCGATAATCGCCCGCTCGGGCGTGTTACCCGCAAATGTCCCGTCGCGATCGCCGCGCCTGCGCTTTGTGCTCATCCCGAACGGCCCCGCCGCAGCGAAAGCTTGGGCACGCCACCTGCCTCAAGCGCCCCGCCCCGGCCCGAAAGCGACGGGTTCGTCATGAAATAGCGGTGGCAGTTGAACGGTTTTCCATCCGTCTCCACCCGCGAATAACTGCCGTCTGAATGCAGCCACCAGCTTTGCTCGGTATCGAGCATATTGGCGAGCAGCACCTGTTGCAGAATCTGGTCATGCACGGTTCGGTTGCGGATCGGAATCAGGGCTTCGACCCGGCGATCAAGATTGCGTTCCATCAGGTCGGCCGAGGAGATGTAAACCTTCGCGTTGGGGCCCGGCATCGCCCGCCCGTTGGCAAAGGCATAAATGCGGCTGTGTTCTAAGAAGCGCCCGATGATCGATTTGACATGAATATTCTCGCTCATTCCCGGGACACCGGGACGGAGGCAGCAGATGCCGCGCACCACCAGTTCAACGGGAACGCCCGCATTGCTGGCAGCGTAAAGCCGATCAATCATTCCGACATCGGTGATCTGGTTGCATTTCATCCAGATCGCTGCGGGCTTGCCCTTGGCGGCGTTGGCGATTTCGGCATCAATGCGGCGATATATCTCCTCGCGCAGGTCCAGCGGAGCGATCGAAATCATTTCCAGCCCGTGCGGCTCGACATAGCCCGTTACGAAATTCATCATCTTCGCCGCATCGCGCGCCAGCTTGTGATCGGCAGTGAAGAAGGAAAGGTCGGTGTAAATCTTGGCCGTGATCGGGTGGTAGTTGCCAGTTCCGAAATGGCAGTAGGTGCGAAACCCGTTTTCCTCGCGCCGCACTACCATTGCCACCTTGGCGTGGGTTTTCCAGTCAGTGAAACCGTAGATCACCTGAACCCCGGCGCGTTCAAGCTTGGTCGCCCATTTGAGGTTCTGTTCCTCGTCAAAGCGCGCCTTCAATTCCACTACGGCAGTGACGGACTTTCCGTTCTCAGCCGCTTCGATCAGGGCATTGATCACCGCTGATTGAGAGCCGGCGCGATAAAGCGTCTGCTTGATCGCTACCACATCCGGATCGGCGGCAGCCTGTCGGATGAAATCGACCACCACTTCGAAGCTTTCGTAGGGGTGATGAATGATGATGTCTTTTTCCCGGATCGCGGAAAAGGCATCGCCATCGTGTTCGCGCACACGTTCGGGATAGCGCGGGGAATAGGCATCGAATTTCAGGTCTGGCCGATCCTCGCCAACGATTTCCGCGAGCCCGTCGATCCCGATCATTCCATCGGTCTTGATCACGGCTGCCTGGTTGATGCCGAGCTGTTCGAGCAGGATCGCCTCGGCGCGGGGATCGAAATCCTCTTCAAGCTCCAACTGGATCACTTGCCCACGGCGGCGGCGCTGGATCGCGCTGCGGAAAGTCCGCACCAGATCTTCTGCCTCCTCCTCGATTTCGATATCGCTGTCGCGCAGAACCCGGAACAAGCCGTCGCCCTGAATTGTAAAGCCGGGAAACAGCTTCTTGGCATAACGCTGGATCAGGCTGGCAATCGAGATGTAGATTGCCTCTGTCGTCCCGCTCACTTCGGCCGGAACGCGGACAAACCGGGGCAGCGCCGATGGGATCAGGATCATTTCGATAATCTGTTCCTGATCCGCGTCGCGCGTCAGCGTGAACAGCAGGCCCATCCCTTCGTTTTGAACGAAGGGAAACGGATGCGCAGGATCAAGCGCCTGCGGCGTGATGATCGGAGAGATTTCGTCGAGGAAGAAGCTTTCCAGCCATTTGTGCGCCTCAGGCTTTACCCGACGCTCATCGGCGATGTGGATGTCGGCCACCGCCAACTGGTCACGCAATTCACGCCAGATATCCTGCTGAAGCGCGGAAAGTTCAGCCAGCTTCTCCCGGATTGCCACCAGCTGCTGCGTCGGCGTGCGGCCATCAATCGCCGGCTTGTCGATCCCGCGCTGCGCCTGTCCGACAAGGCCCGCGACGCGGATCATCATGAATTCATCGAGATTGCTGCCCGAAATAGAAAGGAACCGCAGCCGTTCTAACAGCGGGTATTTCGCGTTGCAGGCCTCCGCCAGAACGCGCTCATTGAAAGCCAGCCATGACAGTTCACGGTTGAAATAGGCTTCCGCGCCGGGCGAAATGGCCGTCGGTGGGACGGACGGCGGGGATGCGGCCGAAACATTGGGCTGGCTGGTCTGAGTGGGACTGCTCATTGCTTTCCTGCCGGTCTTTCCTCAGGCCAAATGCGGCCCTTGATCGAAGCCCCAATGTTAGCCAGTGTAAGACGTGTAAATCACCAAAGGGCGATGTCACACGATTGTCAATTAATCATGACGCCCACTTAGGGTGCAGCTGTCAAACCAGAGATCGGCTGTCGGCAATTGCGGTAATCCCGCGCTTGCCGTTGGCATCGCGACCCAATTGCACGATCACGTCGATAACGCTCGCCGCATAGGAAATCGTGTCAGAGCGGGTAAGGCCGATCCCTGTCTGCATGACCATGAGCGCGAGTTGCTCCAATGCGCCGCGCAGCGAATTGGCGTGAATGGTCGAAAAGCTGCCCGGATGGCCGGTGTTGATCGCGCGCAGGAAGGACACGCTTTCTGCGCCGCGCAGTTCGCCAAGAACGATACGATCGGGCCTAAGTCGCAATGCGGCCTGAAGCAGTTCATTGGGCGTGACCTTCGCCTCACCCAGTTCGCCCTTCACCGCCACCAATCCGACAGAGTTTTCGCCCGGGAATTTCAATTCGGGCGTATCTTCCACCAGCACGACGCGTTCCTCGCGCGGGATTTCGCCAAGCATCGCATTGAGGAACGTCGTCTTGCCGGTGCTTGTCCCGCCTGAGATGAGGATGGTGCGCCGGTGGCGGATGGCTTCACGCAGATATTCGATCGGCTGAAACTGCGGATCGGGCATTTCGATCACCGCCTCACCGGCAAGCGGCCCGGTGTCATAGGCGTCAAGCGGGAGGTCGAGCCGGCGGTGACGGCGAATGGCCATGACCCAATGCTTACGGCTTGCAGGCGGACCGCAAAACTGGATGCGGGCTCCGTCTGGCAATGTGGCGCCCAGCAGTGGATGTTCGCGGTTGATGCCCTGATGACTGACCCGCGCAACCTGTTCGGCAAGGCGTTGCACAAGGCGATCATCGATTTCAGGGGTGATCACTTTTTTGATGCCGGGGTCTGACGCATCCTCGATCCAGACCTCGCCCGGCGCGTTGACCATGATTTCGGTAATCGTGTCGCGATCCAGCCAGCGCTTGAACGGCGCAAGGTAGGCTTCGAGATAGACGCTGCGTTCCCCTCCGATAGCAGCATAGGAGGGCGTTTCGCCTGTTGGGGCGGTGCCATCATCCGCATTGCCACCAGCGGGATGCTGGCCGGTCGAAAGAGGATGAATGTCAGCCGTCATATCCGGAAACGCCCGCCCAAAATCACTGCGAAACGGTGCTGAAGTCGAGATCGCGCGCGGTGAAAACGCGGATCGGTTCGCCCATGCGCACGCGGATCGTCGGGCTGATCTGGCCGTCTTGCTCCGCTGCGACTCCCGCAGCGCCCTGTCCGGCGCCGCCAAGCACAATCGAGGTGCCGCCCGAAGCCACCGCCCCGAGCCCGCCGATCACGGACAACAACATCGCGGAACCGAAGCGGCGGAAGAAGTGGCTATTCACATCGCCTTCCAGCCCGGTTGTGCCATCAAAGGCCACCGCTGGTGACGCGATATTCACCGATGCACCATCTGGCCTGATCAGACGGGTCCATATGACATAAGCGCGCTTTTGCCCTTGCTGGACGCCGGACTGGTACTGCCCGATGAGGCGCGACGAACGCGGCACCAGCACCCGGCTGCCGTCAAAGCTGCGCACGTCCTGGCTCACAACCGCGCGAACATAGCCGGGCACGTCGGTGTTGATCGCGGTTTCGAGGATCGCGGGGATCATCGTTCCTTCTGTTACCGTCGTCGCCGGATTGACCATAGCTCGCGCCTGGGCCGGAGCGCCGCCGACGCCGCCTATGCGGCTTGCAAAGGCAGCTGCCGAACCTCCTGCGCCGCTGTCACCCGTGCTTGTCGCCGCACTCGTCGACCCTCCCGTAATCGGCTGCTGCGCGACATTCGCTCCGGCCGCCTGACTGGCATCGAACACGAGCTGAGGGCTGTTGTAAGGGTTCACAGCGGCTCCCACGGCAGGCGCGTTCGCAAGGATCGGCGCGGGTGCCGGATCGGGACGCGCCGGCAGAACTGCCGGGGGCGGCGATGGCTGCGCGTTTGGATCAACTGCTGGAGCAGCCGCCGCTTGCGCGGGTACCTGCTGGCCTTGTCCGCCAACACTGGCAGGTTCGGGAACTTGTGCCGCGTTCATCGCCCAAAAGGTCGTGGCACCAAGCAGCCCCACGATCGCGACCCCCGCCGCGAGCCCCAGCCCTTCGGTCTTGGTCTTGCGCTGCGCGACCGGAGAAAAGCCGCTGCGTCTTGCGAGATCGATGACGTCGGCGGATTCCTGATCGCGCGGATCGATCCCGCCACTGTTTCCATTGTCGCCCTTCTTGGGCGGAAGACGCATGGCAAGACGCATTAGTTCATCTCCCTTTGGAACATTTCACACGCGGCCATCATGATCCGCGCCGCCCGCTGTCGCCCGCGCGGGCGCTTTGGGAACGCACCGGACCGGTGTTGGTAAGAGTGGCACTGTCACCGCCCGAACGCAGGATCACCTGCGCAGGCACGCCGTCCAGCACGACTGTATCGCCCCGAACCGTGAAGTTGACAGGCCCGACATCGCCGTCGGCATTGGTGACAAGGATCGCGGGAACCGCTGTCCCCGCAGGCCAAGTCAGGAACAAGGCATCGCCATTGTCATAGGCACGGGACGGGAGCAATTCGCTGGCGCCTGCCCCTGCCCATTCGAAATTTAGCATCGCGGGATCGGTGACCGCATAGGGATCGTTCGCCGCAGCCAGTTCAATCGCATTGGGTTCGCCCGCAGCAGCCGCGCGTTCGGTCTCCTGCGCTGCGGCGAGTTCCGCCTCTGCCTGAGCCCGCTCCAGTTCCGGATAACGGAATTCCAGAACGTAGAGCGGCGCATTGCGCGGGCTGGCGACCAGATCGAACAGATAGGTGCGCTGGCTCGTAACCACCGTCATGTTCGTGCGCGCGCTCGGTTCCAATGGCTTCACAAACAGGATCGACTGCGCCTTGTTCGGCTGAATCTGCCACGCATTGCTGTCGCCGACCGCGACGTTCTCAATCGTTTCGTCGGGTCCGAACTTGATCGTCGTCTGGACCAGAACCTTCCCGCGAATGGTGAAGACCTGCGCTTCGTCGAAGGTCAGCGTCTGAAGACGGGGATCGCCTTCAGCCGCCTCCTGCGCCGCTGCAGGAACCGCGAGTGCAAGGGCAAGCCCAGCAACAAAAGGCCGAATGAAGTCGGCACGGATCATTTCGTTTTCTCCGATCTCGAAACATTTCTGCCCGCCTGACCTGCGGAGCGGAAGCGGTTTCCAATCCCGCGCGTGCGCGAGGTTGCTGGCGCACCTGCGGCGCTTTGACCGGTGCCAGCACTGGTGGCAAATACCTTGGTCTCGCGGATGATCGCACTGCCCGCTGAACCCGTATCATTGGCTGCCTGCACGACGGGGGTTGCGACATCGACGCGTCGTTGCCCACCAGTCGGAGCCCCCCTCGGCGTCAATTGCGAAGCACGATCCGGTGTCACCGCCAGCGGTTGCGCCATCGGAGCAAGAGCAGGCTCGAACGCGCGGTTATCAGCTTTGTCCGGGGTGGCGAAGCCAAAGACTGTCCAGCCGCTGACCATTTTTGAAGAAACGATCAGAACCATCAGCATCAGCGCGCAATGGACAAACCCCACAAGGAAAAACGCCATCGCCGCCTGTTGGTCAATCTGTCCCGGAACCGCGACCAATGCGGCAAGGATCGGCACGGCAAGCTCAAGCATGATCGACCCGCCGACAACCGCAAAAAACGGCGCAAGCGCGAGCATCACGAGCCCCTTGAGCCAGCCGACAAACAGCCCGCGGGTGCCATTGAACAGCGCCATGACGACAAAGATCGGCCCAATTGCAAGCAACAGGGCAATACCGATCCGGGCCGTCACCAGCAGACCAACAGTTCCGATCAGCAACAGCATCGCACCAAACCACATCATCCCCGGAGGCGAGAACATGTTAATATCGGTTTGCCCGTTCGACGCCTGTTGCACCGCGAGGAAAACGATATCGAGCTTGGTCGCGAACGTGGCGGTGGCGGAACTTCCGCTGTCGGTCAGCATGCCAGCAACGTAGTTCGGGCCGCCGACCACGAGTTCGTAGAAAATCGCCTGAAAAGCGGCAAAACTGGTCGCAAAGGTCAAGACCAGCCCGATCGTCATCATCCTGGGGATGACAGCGCGGATCGACAGGTTCGACCTGCCAAGCATCAGGCTGATGCCGAAGAACGCCACATAAAGGGTGAGCATGATCGAAAGCGCGAGCCCGAATTGCCCCTCGGATCCGAACAGACGATTGAACGCCTGCTCGCTGACCTGCGATGCGATGCAATCAACCGCAGTCAGCGCCGCAGCGACGCCGGTGCCCATGTCCTGAGCAACGAGATCGCAGCTCGTCGTCATTCCGCCGCCTGCCAGACGGGAATGCCATCCTCATCCACATCGCTGGCCCCGTCGGGCCACGCGCGGTTGGTGAGCGCAGGATACCACGCGCTGGGTTCGTCACCCACGGCTTCGCGCAGGAGATCGAGGCGACGCACGGCGGCCTCCCGTCCGGAAAGGATCGTCAGCACTTCGGGCGCACCCGACAGATCGAGCCGCACCACCACACTTGCATCGGGCTGACGCACAAGGAAGCAGCGGCTGTGTGCCGGGAGTGAGCGGATCAGCGCGAATTCGTGCTCAGTCAGGCCGAAACCGTCGCAATAATCCTCTGGCCGGGCGCGGCTGTTGGGCATGAACACCATCGTCGCGGTCTGTTCGACCAGCGCCGTCGAAATGCGGCTTTCCAGAGCATCGCGGGCGCTCTGCGTAGCAAAGCCCACCAGCGCGTTGCGTTTGCGCAGGGTCTTGAGCCAGTCACGGATGCGGGCTGCAAACACCTCGTCATCAAGCGCCTTCCAGCCCTCGTCGATGAGGATCATCGTCGGCTCGCCGTCCAGCCGTTCATCGATACGGTGGAACAGATACATCATCGTCGGCGTGCGCAGGCGCGGGTTTTCGAGCAGTTGCGTCATGTCGAAACCCAAAACGCGGGCATCGAGGTCCAGCGCATCGCGCTCATTGTCGAACAGCCACGAATGCTCGCCGCCATCACCACCGGCAGAGCCGATCCAAGCGCCCAGCCTGTCGGCAAGATCGCCCGGTTCGGGCCTACGCGCACCGGCTAGCAGTTCCTTGAAATGGCGCAGCCGCCGCAGCGACGGATCATTCGCATAGGTCGCATCGACTGCCGCGCTGATTGTCGCGTATTCCTCCGGCCCCTCAGCCTTGAGCAGCACACCGAGCCAGTCGCGCAGGAATGCGCGGTTCGCCGGGCTATCCGGCAGGGCGAGCGGGTTGAAACCGGTCGGCTGCCCCGGATTGATCCGGTCATAACGCCCGCCGATGCCGCGAATGAACAGCTCAGCCCCGCGATCCTTGTCAAACAGGATCGTGCGCGGCTTGAACTTCTGCGCCTGTGCGGCGAGGAAATTCATCACCACGGTCTTGCCCGAACCCGACGGGCCGATGACGGAGAAATTGCCCAGATCGCCGTGGTGGAAATTGAAGAAAAACGGGGTCGCGCTGGTGGTTTCCAGCAGCGTCACCGCATCGCCCCAGTGATTGCCGCTCGCCTGTCCCAGCGCAAAGCCGTGGAAGCTGCCAAAGCTCGCCATGTTGGCGGACGAGATCATCGCGCGGCGTACAATGTATTCTTCATTGCCGGGGAATTGTGCCCAGAACGCAGGTTCAAGGTTCACGTCCTCGCGGACAGCGATGGCGCCGCTATCGGCTAGGGCGGCGGCACAAGCCGCGCTTGCATCATCGAGCCGATCAAGTGTGGCTTCGCGCACCAGCACGGTCAGGTGATGGTCGCCAAAGCCGACAGCGCCATTGCCCAGCGCATCGCGGGCAGCCATCATGTCGGCGCGCTCTGCCGCTGCCTCTTCGTCGACCGAACGCGAACGCCGCAAAGCGAGATCGATCCGCTCCTTTGCGGTCGTCCTTTCGTTGGGTGCATAGCTTTCGGTGACGATCATTTCGAACGGCAGGCGCAGCAAGCCATCGAGCAGACCCGGAGAGGTTGCCTCGGGATAATCCTTCAATCCCAGGATGGCCGAGAAGTCAGGCTGGCCCGATCCCTTCAGTTCCATCGCATCGAGACCGAAACTGGCCCGCCGATACGGCAGCATGTGGCCGATATCGGTTTCGGGCGATGGACGCCGCACAGGGCGCATCTCGCCATTGTAAAGCGCCGAGAGCAATTCGAGCATTTCCGAATTGGTCCCGCCCTTGCCTCCGGGTGCCGCATAGTCGCCCAGCACCGCCGCGCCATAGGCGGAAAGGGACGCGGTAAGTCCCGTCACCGCAGCTTTCAGGCTGCGCAGATCCTTGGGATCGGCTTCAAGCTCATCCTTGCCCTGCCGGGAGAAGAACTTGCCGATCCGTTCCGGCAAGCCCGTCTTGCCGCGCGCCGGACGGCGGATGAGGGTGACGAACTGGTCGTTGATGAACAGCGATCCGCCCGCAAGTCGCTGTTTCCAGCGCGCATCGATGTGGCGCGAAAGCGGATCGGGGAATTCGGCGTCAAGCTCCACCTCGACCCGGCGACGGATGACGTGATGATAAAGCACGAACCGTGCATCCAGCGTCGAACGCAGCACCACTTCGCGCGTCGCTGCGTGAGCATTGAGCGCGTCGGAATCCTCGGTTTCAAACAACAGGCCGGGCACCTGGATCGCGCTCATCACCGATCCGTCACGCAGCAGCACGGTGCTTTCGTCGATCAGCCGCTCATACGGCAGGCGATCGCCGACGCGCGCCTCCTTGGCGCTCCATGCAGCAGGTCCGATCCATTTCACCATATCCGGCCCTCCTTAAAAGGCCTGTTCGTCAATTCTAAGGCGCGTAGCTGTTGCAGCCCCAGCGTTTGTAATTGGGTACGCGCGGGCACTTGGACACTTTCGTCACCCACAGGTCGAAAATGCGCGGTTCGCGCAGCGACGCAAAATAGCCGATCCCATGCATTACGAACGGGACCGGAATGATCCAGAAACTGTTGAGGATCAGAAACGCGATCGTCGTCACCATCATGTTGATGATGAAGAAATTCATCGTCACCCCCGCGAACATCTGCGGGCGAGTCAGCGTGCGATGCACAGGATGGCGGACGAGATCGCTCATGATGCGCGCTACACCGCCCCGCCGGAAATGGTCGCCACCAGCCGCGGCGCGCCAAAGATGATGAAGACGCCGATGATCACCGTCGCACCATAGCGCCAGTTCATCCGCCCGGTCAGCATCATGAAGCCCACCCCGGCCACGGCCATCACCGCGAGAGCGGTCGCAATCGGGCCGAGCAATATGCTCTGCATCCACAGCAACGCGCTGGTGATCGGATCACCGCCCTGATTGGTGCTCTGTGCCAAAGCCGCGCTGGACGCAGTGAGCGCCGCGAACGCGGCGAGAGCGCGAGCCGGAAAGCGAAAAGTCGATGTCATTGAAGCTTCCATAGTCCTTTGAACAATTTGTCTGGTTCGAGCAGCCTAGCGTGCATCCGTCCGGGAATGGCTGGCCAGCCGCCCCATGATCGCTGCTACATATTGCTTGGTCTCTTGAATGTTCGGGATGCCGCCTGCGCGGATCACCCGTCCCGGCCCGGCATTATAGGCGGCAAGCGCCTTTTCGAGATCGCCGTCGAACAGATCGAGTTGTTCGCGCAGGTAACGCGCGCCGCCTTCGAGATTCTGCATCGGATCGTCGGGATTGACGCCGAGATAGCGCGCGGTGCCGGGCATCAATTGCGCAAGGCCCCGCGCCCCTGCATGCGAAACCGCATTCTCACGCCAGCGGCTTTCCTGCCACACGAGTGCCTCAAGCAGGCTGGGACTCAGATCGAACCGCTGTGCCAGCTCGCTGATCTTGGCTGCATAGCGCGGCGGCACACCGGCGGAGTGCGCCAGCGGGTTGGCAATGATCGCGTCCGGAATGATCATGGCATCAAGATCGACCTGGACATTTTCGGGCCCTGCCGGAGCAGCCGCTCCGACAAGCACGGATGAACCCCCGGCAACCCAGCGGGCGCCGCTTTCGTCCAATTCCATAACGTCCGCTTGCGCAACTGTTCCGGCAAACGCCAGACAGACAGCCAAGCCAACACTGCTCGCACGGGCGAGAATCATTCCGGGCCCTCCAGAAATTCCCCTTTGTCTACAGTAAATGACACAAAGGTGACAGACTCAGGATCGTTCGGCCGGGCGGCATTATGTTGGGGTCACGAAAAAGGCGGCCTTCCCTGTCCGGGAAAGCCGCCATCGTTCGCCTGAAGGCAATTTCTTATTCGCGAAGCGTCAGCCGGCTAGAATCCAGAGCCCGTCGCTGGAATTCGCCGCGATCGAGCATGCCGAGTGCACGGCGCGCGAGCCGGCGGGAATCCATCGTCGAGCCATTGGCCATATCCAGTTCGATGACTTCACGCGATGCCATCGCCGCTTCGAAACTCGCCCGCGCTTCGGCATCATTGCCACCTTGCGCATAGGCGATGCCGAGATTGATCAGGAGCGCCGGATCGCCGGGAGCTTCCTCCAGCGCGGTCTTGAGCATGGCGATGGCGCGCACGCTTTCGCCTTGGGCAAGAGGTTGCACGGCCAGTTCGCGTTCCGCCGCCGGATTGGTTTGCGCCTGAACGGGCGTGGCCACACTCATCGACGCAGCGAACAGGGCGGCGATTGCGGCGGGTGTCATGTTTGACAGCTTCATCTCTCGAACCTCCAAGTTGATAATGTGAAGGTGCGCGAGAAGGCGCGCAGATGCAACGCAAATGTCATAATGTAATTATTTTGTCATTTTTGAGAGATGAATCTCACTATTTCAACAGGTTATGACTGTAACATTTCCATCATGACCCAGGTTCGCCAAATGGATTGTTTGTCATATTTGTCTTTCTTCGGTCATGTGACAGCATTTGGACCTAATCCGTAACACAGCAAAAATTCTGTCACACACGGCACCTAGCGCAGCCCTTGCGAACCACGTCGCATCTTTTCGATTCTCGGTTTTTAGGGGACCGCTCGCTGTGAAAAACATTCAACGCACTCTCGTTCTTGGCGCCAGCATCATTGCTCTTGCGGGCTGCGGCGCGGACGAAATCGTCTCGCCCGGCACCAGCGGCGACATCATCATCAACAATCCGGCTCCGACGCCGACCCCGACGCCAACCCCCACGCCGACCCAGGCGCTGGTCACTCCGGCCGCCGGCTGCCCGACGATCGCATCGTCGCCCGGCCTCACCGATGTCGGCACGATCACCGGCCCGACCGGCGAATATCGCGTCTGCCAGCTGCCGACGACCTTCAATGCTGACGACAACCTGCCCTTCATCAACGGCCTGCTCTATCAAATCTCGGGCCGCGTGAATGTCGGTACTGACCAGGGCTTCAACAGCACTGGTTCGGATGTGAACCTTTCGATCGAACCGGGCGTTATCCTGTTCGCCTCGGCTGAATCCTTCCTCGTCGTGAACCGCGGCAACACCATTTCCGCCAACGGCACCGCCGATCGCCCGATCGTCTGGACCAGCCGCGACAACGTGCTCGGCATTGCAACCGACAACAGCCAGGCACAATGGGGCGGCGTCGTCCTTCTCGGCCGCGCTCCGGTTTCGGACTGTTCGGATCAGGTGTTCAACACCGCAGCAACCCCGAATGCCAACCCGCAGTGCGAACAGCAGCTCGAAGGCACCACCGTTGCGACTCCGTTCGGTGGCACAAATTCGGCTGACAGCTCGGGTTCGTTCACCTTCAACCAAATCCGCTATTCCGGTTTCGAGCTCCAGCAGGCCAACGAACTTCAGTCGCTGACCACCGGCGGCACCGGTTCGGGCACCACGATCAACAATCTGATGTCGTTCAACAGCTCGGACGATGGCGTCGAATTCTTCGGCGGCTCGGTCAACATGCGCAACCTCGCGGTGATCGGCGCGTCGGACGACTCGATCGACGTGGACAGCGGCGCTCAGGCCAACCTGCAAACCGTGGTTGTCGTTCAGCGTTCGAACACCGGTGACAGCATCATCGAATTCGACTCGCCGGATGATCTTGGCGACGGCACGCCGGGCAACGCCCTGCCGCAGTCGCGCATGAACGTGAACAACTTCACCTTCGTTCAGCGTTCGTCGGCATCGTCGCAGGCCATCCGTGCTCGCGGCGGGCCCGCCTTGGGCCTCACCAACGGCGTGATCGATGTAGACTCCGCTGACGACAGCTGCATCCGCATCGACGAACAGATCACCCTGGCTGCGATCATCGGCATCGACTCGGTCGTTTGCGATGGCGCCAACCGTCCGGTGCGTGGTTCGTCGGGTGTCTCCGATGCAGAGGTTCAGGCTGTCGTGGATAACGGCACCAACAACAACCTGCTGGCCACGCTCTCGCTCACCAACACCCTGGTGAATGGCGCCAACGAAAACGGCGTGACCGTGTTCGATGCGACGGCCCGTTCGTCCTTCTTCACCGATCCGCAGCCCGGCTTCATTGGTGCTGTCCAGTCCGACCTGACACAGGCGTTCGGCAACTGGACCTGCAATTCGGCAACGATGAACTTCGGCAGCGCGACCGGGGCTTGCACCTCGCTCCCGGTCTACTGATCGCGCCTTTCGACCTGAACCGGGGGAGGCGCCGCGAAACCGCGTGCGCCTCCTCTGCTCATTCAATCGGGTCACGTTCGGCCCGGACACGTTTCAAGACCTAAACATGAAGGGGTCTCACATTATGTCGACCGGCAAGCGCCTGGCAGGCCTGCTGCTTCTCACCACGTCGCTCACCTTCCCCGCCGTCCTGCACGCGCAGGATACGGCGCAGCCCGCCCCGCAGCAGGACGAGCTGGCTCAGGACGTCGAAAGCGTCGAGGAAGACGATTATCAGGAGCCGGAAATCTCGGTGCCTGGCGGCTCCGGGATCATCGTTACCGGCCGGCGCAATCGCAATCCAGAGCGTTCGTCCACGCAGGTGCTGAACGTCCTTTCCGAAGCGGACATCGCCCGCACCGGCGAAGGTGACATTGCCGGCGCGCTGGGCCGCGTAACCGGCCTTTCGGTGGTGGGCGACGGACGCGTGTTCGTGCGCGGCCTCGGTGATCGCTACTCGCTCGCGCTGCTGAATGGCCTTCCCTTGCCCAGCCCCGAACCGCTGAGCCGCGTCGTTCCGCTCGACATCTTCCCGACCAACGTGATCGCTTCGTCGCTGGTCCAAAAGACATATTCGGCCAACTATCCCGGCGAATTCGGCGGCGGCGTTATCAACCTCACGACGAAGGCGGTTCCGGTCGAGGATTTCTTCTCGGTCAGTTTCTCAATGGGCGGCGATACCGAGACGACCTTTGAAAACGGCCTGACCTATTTCGGATCGAACCTCGATTCCTTCGGCTTCGACAACGGCAACCGTGATATCCCGTCGAACCTGCAGGCATTCTTCGACAGCGGCGAACGGATCGGCAATGTGCCGGTTTCGGTAGCGGAGGGCATCGCTGGACAGCTCTTCCCGCTCAATCTCGTCACCTTGCAGAAGGTCGACAATCAGCGTCCCAACCTTTCCGGATCGATCACCGGCGGTGCCTCGTTCGAATTGGGCGAGGACACTTACCTTGGCGTGATCGCTACTGCCTCGATCAAGAACAGCTTGCGCAATCGCAGCGTCCTTAGCCAGCGTGGCAGCAATGATCTGTCCGAGGTGTTCGAACAGTCCGAAACCTTCATCACCGATGAAAGCGTGCTGGTGAACGGTCTGTTGGGCCTCGGGCTCGATTTCGGCCCGCACACGGTGCGCTGGACGAATCTCTACATCCGCGACACGCTCAAGACCGCGCGTCTTTCCGAAGCTTTCGATATCTTCCCGGGCGAAACCGGGTTTGATTTCCAGAACCAGCAGACTGCATGGTTTGAACGTCAGCTGATGGACAGCCAACTGGTCGCGGAACTGGATTTTGACCGGCTCAGCGTCGATCTGCGCGGCGGATACGCCCGCACCGATCGCGAAGCTCCGTTCAACACCACCTTCAGCTACACCCGCACCAACCTTTCGGGTAACCCGTTTGGCGACTTCTTCGTCGCCTATTTCAACCAGCTTTCGGATGCCGGCATCACCACCGTTTCGTTTGATGACCTGACGGAAAAGCTCTGGTTCGGCGGCGTCGATCTCGGCTACGAATTGATCGACACTTTCGAAGTCACCGTGGGCTATGCCTATTCGGACACCGATCGCCGCTCGGAAAGCCGCGAATTCCGTCCGTTCATCGCGCCCGATCCCAGCAATCCCGATCTCGGCTCGCTTAACGAAAACGCCGCGATTGCGCTGGGTCTGCGGCGTCCGGGCGACATCATCAACGGGGCCACTCTTGCGGGCTTCAACGTCACCCTTACCGAAGCAACGCCCTTCCCGGTGTTTGACGCCGCGCTTGAAGTCAACGCGGGCTATGGTCTGCTGCGCTGGCTGCCGACCGGCAATCTCACGCTGGAAGCAGGCGTGCGTTACGAAGACGCGACGCAGGCGGTGAACCTCGATCAGACGATCTTCAACACGCCAATCGCCGGGGCCACGCCCACGTTCATCGCCAACGACTACTTCCTGCCGAGCGGCACCGTAACCTGGGAGCCGATCGACGATCTGCAACTGCGCCTTTCGGCCTCGCAGACGATCGCCCGCCCCCAGTTCCGCGAGCTGGTCGAACAGCGTTACTTCGATCCCGAAAGCAACCGCCTGTTCCAGGGCAACCCGCTGCTGCAGGACAGCGAACTGCTGAACATCGAAGCCCGCGCCGAATATTATCTCGGCGGGTCGGATCGCGTCAGCCTTGCCGGCTTCTACAAGAAGATCGACAACCCGATCGAAAGCACGTTCAACGTCGCATCGGGGCAGGTCTTCACCAGCTTCGCCAACGCCCCTTCGGCACAGCTTTACGGTTTCGAGCTTGATGCGGTTTACGGCATCGATCTCTACAACCTTGGCGGCAGCTTCTTCGAAACGAAGCAGTTGCTGTTCATTGCCAACTACACCTTCACGCAGTCCGAACTCTCGGTCGGCGCGGGTGACATTTCGCCCGTTCCGGGCAATGCCAACCAGCTTGCCAGCCTCATCTTCGACGATGGCGCGCCGCTGGTGGGCCAGTCGGATCACATCGCCAACTTCTCGTTCGGCATCGAGGATACCGAAAAGGTCCAGCAGTTGACCGTCCTGCTCAACTACGCCAGCGAACGCGTGACCCAGCGTGCGGGGGCTCAGCCGGACTTCATCGAAGATCCGGGCCTGACGGTGGACATCGTTGCCCGCACCGATTTGAAGCTCGGCGTGCCGCTGGAGCTGAGCTTTGAAGCGCGCAACATCTTCGGCCGCGACAATTTCGAGTTCCAGGAGCTTGGCGCGAACCGGATCGAGTTCAACACCTTCCAGGTCGGCACGTCATTCTCGCTGGGAGTGACTGCCAAGTTCTGATCGCTATCAGGCGATACCGAAGTAGGAAAGGCCGCCCTGTAACGGGGCGGCCTTTTGCTTTTCCGGGTGTATCGTTCGCGCTTCAGGGCAGGTCGAAGACGTAGCCCATCGATCGCACCGTGCGCAGCGGATTGCCTGCCCCTGCCGCCTTCAAGGCACGGCGCAGACGCCCTACCCAGACATCGACGGTGCGTTCGTCAATCGGCGGCTCGCGCTTGCCCAATCCCTGAATCATGTCCTCGCGGCTGAGGACGCGGTTGGGGTTTTCCGCGAGGAAGCGCAGCAGCCGGAACTCATTGGGCCGCAGCATGATCGGTTCATCGTTCCAACGCGCCTGCAGCGCCGCCATGTCGATCACCAGCGGTCCCATGTCGAACCGCTGCACCGCATGGCGTTCGGCATGCCGCGATTGCAGCGCCAGCACCCGATCGAGCACCGCGTTGCGCGCCAGAGGGCCGACCATGTAGTCGTCTGCCCCGGCCTTCAGCGCGCGGCGGCGATCCTCCAAATCGTCTTCTTCCAGCACCATCGTCACATGCGCTTCGCTGGTGCGCGGGTCGGCGCGCAGGCGGCGGCACATTTCGAGCCCCGCCAGATCGTCCATCACCCAATCGACAAACACCCACACCGGGCCATCCACCAGACGGAGCGGACCGTCCGGCCCCATCCTGTCGAACGTGAATCGCTTCCCGTCGTGGATGAAGTCTTCGAGCGTTTCGCCAAGCTCGCTGGTAAGGAAGATGTTGATGACGTCCATGCGCCGCCCCGGACTGTTGCGAAGTCCGGATTGCCGCCGCGATGTGACGCATTCGTGACGCGATTGCGACGATCACTACACACATGTCACATTCGCGCCGATTTTGTGCGCGTGCCGCTCCTTTTGCTCAATCCAGCACGCTCACCTGATCCATTCCCGGCAAGGCCATCGCCATGGCGGTGGGCCATTTGGGGCGGTAAGGTGCCTCGATCATTGCGATTTCCTCCGCCGAAAGCTTCAGATCGAGCGCCGCCACCGCCGCCTCGATATGCGACGGCTTGGTCGCCCCGATGATCGGCGCCGCGACCGCCGGCTTGGTGAAATGCCATGCCAGCGCGATGCTCGCCATCGCCTCCCCGCGCTGCCGCGCCAGCGTATCAAGCGCCGCGATCACGGCATTGTCGGCCTCGTCCTCGGGATAGATCACCTTGCCGAAACCGTCGGTCTTGCTGCGCACCGTCTCTTCACCCAGAGGCCGCGCCAGCCGCCCGCGCGCCAGCGGGCTCCACGGGATCACGCCGACCCCCTGATCGACGCACAGCGGCAGCATCTCGCGTTCTTCTTCGCGGTAGATCAGGTTGAGCTGGTTCTGCATCGAAATGAACCGCGTCCAGCCATTGCTGCGCGCCACTTCCTGCGCCTTGGCAAACTGCCAAGCATACATCGACGATGCGCCGATATAGCGCGCCTTCCCCGCCTTCACGATGTCGTGCAGCGCCTCCATCGTCTCCTCGATCGGGGTCGCATCGTCCCAGCGGTGGATCTGGAACAGGTCGACATAATCCATGCCCAGCCGCGTCAGGCTGTCGTCGATCGCCTGCATCAGCGACTTGCGCGAAAGCCCGCCGGTGTTGGGGGCATTGCGCCACGGAATGAAGGTCTTGGTCGCCACCACGATCTCGTCGCGCCGCGCCATCTGGTTCAACAGCTTGCCGGTGATCTCTTCTGACGTGCCGCCCGAATAGCCGTTGGCGGTGTCGAAGAAGTTGATCCCTGCCTCCAGCGCCTGCCGAAAGAACGGGCGGCTCGCCTCTTCATCCAGCAGCCAGTCGCCGTGCCAGCCCTTGGTCGTATCGCCATAGCTCATGCAGCCCAGACACAGGCGCGAGACGGAGAGGCCGGAATTGCCGAGACGGGTGAATTTCATGATTCATGCCTTTCGAAGGCTGGGATGGAACACACAAAGGGGTGTTTTGAAAATATTGGCGATCTGTACAAGCCTATGAAACAATGCAGGAACTTTCCCATTTCCGGCCCACCGGGTGTGACTTTTCGCATTTTCCACCTTTTTGCCGCCTAGCTTCGCGTCGTAATGCAGAATTAGCATTCAAGCGGCGGGTAGGAAATCGCCGCGAGGCTTGCGCCGGTCATGTCACGAAAGCGTCAGCCCGCCGTCCACCACCAGCGTCTGCCCGGTCATGTAGGATGCCAGCGGAGATGCGAGGAACAGCGCCGCCCCGGCCATGTCCTCCGGCGTGCCCATCCGCCCCAGCGGGATGGCGCGCAGGCTCGCCTCGCGCCGTTCGGGATGATCGGTGGTAACGGCGGTCAGCTTGGTCGGGACCAGCCCCGGCGCGATGCCGTTGACGCGCAGCCCGTCTTTCGCCCAGGCTTCGCCCAATGTCTTCACAAGGCTCGCCGCGCCCGCTTTCGACGCGGCGTAGGCGGGCGTGCCGATGGTCGATTTGAACGCCGCAACGGAAGACACCACGATCATGTTGCCGCCGCGCTCTGCCAGCCCTTGGTGAAAGGCCCGCGCCACATCCATCACCGAATTGAGGTTCACATCGACAACCGCATCCCACCCTTCGCGGGTGAATTCCTGCCGCTTGTAACGGACTACCCCCTGCGACTGCACCAGCACATCGACCGCGCCGATTTCCGCCGCCAGCGCATCCGCCGCATCGCGATCCGTCACGTCGAGCCGGTGATAGGTCAGCCCGCGAAGATCGCTGTCCTCAGCCTCCAGATAGTCCCCTTCGTCGGGCCGCGTGCCGGTGACGATCACTGCCGCCCCGTGCGCGCGGAACCCTTGGGCAATGCCATTGCCGATCCCGCTCGACCCGCCGATGACGAGCACGCGCTTTCCGCTGAAATCGAGGGGGTTGTTCAATGTCGCTCTCCTTTGATGGCCATCCAAGAGCGTGTTGAGCGAATTGTAAAGCGATCGATGCAGACGGCGATGCCGACGGCTTTGAGGTAAGCCCTCCCGCTTCGCCTATGGCAGAACGTGGGTGGGAAGTGGACTTCCGTAGGTTAGTCGATTTGGTGTGTTCGCTTGACGAAAGCTGATAGCTGAAAGTTAGGGTGGTGGGCTTGAATGCGGGGCCGTCGGTGGTTTAGCTAAAAAGCCAAGTCTGAACTCGAAAATTGGATCACCCGGAACATCATGAAGGCCTTCTCAGCACTCGGCATCGTCAGCGCCCTTCTTTTGTCTAGCCAGACAGCCTCAGCAGAAGAAGTTTTTGCTGTTTCGCCAACCGGACAGCCAGAAGCACTTTTCGCGAATGAACCTGAAGAGGTGCTCGCCAGCTTGAGCGAGCTTTGCCGGGATGGTGAAGGCAACGTCGTCGAGCGGGAGCCGTTCAGCATCACATGTGAGTTTGAAATCTACGGAGACGATCCACTCACGGGCGTCCTCAACATCGTGACTTTGTCAGAATCCCCGAGAGCCTATTTCAGATTTGACCTAAACACCGTCGACGCGGGAACAGTAGCGACTGCCTCGGGGTGGGCTGGATCGGTTTCTCTCGGGAGAGAAAGCCGTGTCGCCTATGAAGACGCAGGTTTTCAGAATAATGTGACAAACTTCATGTTGAATGCCGGGGGGCAATACACCCCTGGAACTACCTTCCCGAACCATGCTCTTCTCGGTCTTAGACTGGAGCCAGTCGAACAGCCACGAAGAGGCTACGTAGTCCGTGAGGTGGCCCCGGGTGGTCAAGGAGATCAAGCCGAACTCGCGTTGGGAGACGTGATCACTCGTATCGCTGGCGAACGGGTAAGAGAGCCGCAAGACCTCTTGCCTGCGCTAGAAGAGGCGGCGGAGGAACGAAGCTTTACTGTTGAGTTTTATCGAGGTTCCGAACGTCGCTCTGTCACATTCGAGACGGTATTCAGGGACCCTATTCCGGGAGCCCCCCTTGGAAATCTGTCGCCGAGAGTTAGCGAAGGCGAACCCCAATCGATAGAACTTGACGAGCCAGGCACAACTTCAGTGACAGATAGCATCGCTGAACTGGAAAGGCTTGCCGATCTACGGGATCGCGGCGTGTTGTCGGAAGCGGAATTCACGCAAATGAAAGCGCGGATCCTCGCGAATGATCCTCCCGCCGAAGGCGCCACAGCAACATCACCCGCTTGGGTTCTGGTTAACAGTAACGGTGGAGGCTGGGATCAATACGTCGACCGCCGGTCAATCCGCATGATCCCCAATGGCTATAAGCTAGCCTGGGTACGAAACGACTTCGGTAGGCCAAACAGGCATGGGGACACCAGCAGAAGGAACCTCTCAGAATTCGACTGCGTCATGGGACGATTTCGCCACCTTGAATCAGTCTACTACCAAGGGGAGGAGGTCACGACGCAAGATGATCCTTCTTCGGAATGGATAACTGCCTCCCGTATCGGGATTGGGTCCGAAAGAACACTGACCTACGTGTGCGCAGGGAGACTGGCTGAGTAGCCACACGCCTGACATAGCCGTGAGAGTAAAGCCTCGGTCTTTAACTCCCTTGAAGTCTAAATTCCTTCCATTTGCGACGTGAATGGCGCCCTGACCCTAAAACCATTGACGCTTCCACCACCCGTTTTCGTTGAAATCATAAATCGCCGGTCGGTGCTTGAGTCCCCCTTTCCGCTGCCAATGTTGCGAAAATTTGTTCGCCTCGTGGCAGGGTTCGTGAAGTGGAGCTAACCTAGCGTCCGCAATGGGGTCGCTAGCGGAACGATCGCCATTTGCTCGAAAGCGTCGCAAACCCGCCACGACAGGCATCAGCCCACCCCATCGATCAGATCGAGCGGCTGATCACTTCCTTCATGATCTCGCTCGTGCCGCCATAGATGCGCTGCACGCGCGCGTCGCGCCACAGCCTCGCGATGGCGTATTCGTTCATGTAACCCGCGCCGCCATGCAGTTGCAGGCAGGCGTCCACCATCTCCCACTGCATTTCGGTGTGCCACAGCTTTGCCGCGCTGGCTTCGCCCGTGGTCAGTTCGCCGCGCAGATGGCGGGCAATCGCCCAGTCGAGATGCGCCCAGCCGACCTGCAATTTCGCCGCGAGGTCCGCGAGGGTGAACTTGGTGTTCTGGAACTGGAACACGGTGCTGCCGAATGCCTTGCGTTCCTTGGTGAAGTTCACCGTTTCGTCGAATGCGCGCTGCGCTCCGCCCATGGCGGAAACGGCGATCGAGAGGCGTTCCTGCGGCAATTCCTCCATCAGGTGGATGAAGCCGCGATTTTCCCCGCCCAGAATGTTTGTCTTGGGCACGCGCACGTCCTGGAAAAACAGTTCGGACGTGTCGGCGGAATGCTGTCCGATCTTGTCGAGGTTGCGGCCCTTTTCGAAACCGGGGGTGTCGGCATCGACGAGGATCAGCGAAGTTCCCTTGGCCCCGGCGGTGGGATCGGTTTTCGCCACCACGATCACCACATCGGCGTTCTGGCCGTTGGTGATGTAGGTTTTCGACCCGTTGATGACGAGGTGATTGCCATCCTCCACAGCGGTGGTGCGGATGCCCTGAAGGTCGCTGCCCGCGCCCGGTTCGGTCATGGCGATCGCGCTGATGATATCGCCGCTGATCATGCCGGGCAGGTATTTCTCCTTCTGCTCCGGGCTGCCGAGCCGCTCGAAATAGTTGACAGTGATGTCGTTCTGCAGCGTGAAGCCGGCCGAGGTGCCGATATAGGCGAGCTCTTCCGCCAGCACGCAGTTGAAGCCGAAATCGAGGCCGAGCCCGCCGTTCTCTTCCTTCACCGTGGGGCACAGCATCCCCGCCTCGCCCAGCGCCTTCCACGCCTCGCGCGGGACGATGCCTTCTTCCTCGTGCTGGTCGAGATAGGGGACCATGTGTTCGGCGAGCACCTTTCGCACGGTGTCGCGGAATGCTTCGTGGTCTTCGTTATAGGCGGTGCGGTTTGCTGTGTTCAGCATGAGGGCGTCTCTCTCCAGTGAGCCGATTCAGGTTGCGGGACGCAACTGGCCTGAGAGCACCGCCGATGTAAAGTGCGAAGAATGTGAGGCGCTGGCGTCAGCCTACGAAAGCGCGTTCGATAACGAACTGGCCGGGCTTGTTGTTCGCGCCCTCTTCAAATCCGCGCGCTTCGAGATCGGCGGCGTGATCCTTGATCATCGCCATCGAACCGCACAGCATCACGCGGTCTTCCTCGGGCACGAAACGCTGCGGGCCCTTCGACTGTTCAAACAGGCGGCCATCGTCGATCAGCGCCTGAATGCGGCCCTGCGTGCGGAACGGTTCGCGCGTGACGGTGGGGACATAGATCATGCGTTCGCGCTGATCGTCTTCGAGCAGCGGATCGCCTTCGAGCTTGCTTTCCAGCAGTTCGCGATAGGCAAGGTCAGCCACGCGGCGCACCGAATGGACGACGATCACTTCCTCGAACATCTCGTAGACTTCGGGATCGCGCACCAGGCTCATGAACGGGGCAAGGCCGGTTCCGGTCGAAAGCATGAACAGCCGCTTGCCCGGCAACAGCGCGTCGGTGACGAGCGTGCCGGTCGGCTTCTTGCCGAGGTAGACTGGGTCGCCTTCCTTGATGTGCTGGAGCCGCGAGGTCAGGGGGCCGTCCTGCACGATGATCGAGAGGAATTCGAGTTCCTCGGCATAGGAGGGCGAAGCCATCGAATAGGCGCGCAGCAGCGGCTTGCCGTCTTCCTTGGGCAGGCCGATCATGATGAATTCGCCCGAACGGAAGCGGAAAGACGCCGGACGCGTCATCTTGAGGCTGAAGAGGTCGTCGTTCCACTGGTGAACGTGGGTGATCGTCTCGACCGAAACGGCACCAGTTTCCTCAAAGGCTTCACGGGGTGGAATGGGCGATGCGGTGGTCGTCTCGGTCAAAACTCAAAAGCCTCGGTCTTGCGGTTCTGGCGCGAGCGCGCCTTCGGGAATGCGGGAGGGCAAATGGACGTTTCACCGCCGCGCTTCAAGGTAGTTTAGTGATAAGGGGTGAAAGCGCGCCTTGATCCCGCGCAAAAAAAGCGCGCCTTCTTTCACCGTTTGATCAGTTCCACCCCGCCCGGTCGAAAATCTCCACCGCAGCGCGCTGGTTGCGCCCGATTTCCGCGGCGTTGAGCGTGTCAGCCTTGAAGGTGCCAAGCTGTTCGACCGCCGAATTGGCCTTCAGCCCGTTAACGGCAGGGTATTCATTGTTGCCGTCCGCGAAATACCGCTGCGCGCTTTCGGAAGTGAGGTATTCGAGGAAAGCGATGGCATTGGCGCGGTTCGGTGCGTTCACCGTCACGCCCGCGCCGCTGATGTTGACGTGCGTGCCCACGCCGTCCTGATCGGGGAATATCACACCAACCGCGTCGAAGATCGCCCGGTCCGCGCCCTCGCCCCCGGCATACCGCGCGAGGTAATAGGTGTTGACCACGGCGATGCGGCATTCGCCTGCGGCCACGGCCTCGATCTGGGCGGTGTCATTGCCTTGCGGATCGCGCGCGAAATTGGCGACGACGCCCTTGGCCCAGCTTTCCGCCTCGTCGGCACCGCGATGCGCGATGATCGCCGACAGCATGGAGATGTTGTAGATGTTGGATGACGAGCGGATGCAGATATCGCCGCGCCATGCAGGATCGGCGAGATCGGCATAGCTATCGAGCCCTTCGGGCGCGCCCTGCTCCTTGTTGTAGATGATCACCCGCGCGCGGGTCGAAAGGCCGAACCACAGCCCGTCAGGGTGGCGCAGATGCGCTGGCAGGCGCTCGTTCAGCACTTCGGATTCGACCGGCGAGAGAATGCCTGCTTCCTCTGCGCGCCACAGCCTTCCGGCATCGACGGTGATCAGCAGGTCGGCGGGCGAGAATTCGCCTTCGCTCTGGATCCGTTCGATCAGCGCGTCGGCATCGGCTTCGATCCGGTTAACCTTGATCCCGGTCTGCTCGGTAAAATCCTCATACAGCGCCAGATCGGTGTCGTAGTGGCGCGAGGAATAGATGTTCACCTCGCCCGCATCGGCGACCGGGGCAGCATCTTCCGCACCTGAACACGCCGCAAGGGCAAACACACCGGCCAAGCCGAGAATCATACGCTTCATGGGATACCTTTCCGTCATTCACGCGCTCTCTGTGCGTTTTGCGAATGATTTGCAATAGTAGACATGCAAGGCACCCTATTGGTGCGCGAAAGCCCTGACGCTGGCGATCCGGGGAACCACCCGATACCGGCTGCCCTCGGCCACGGGCGATGTCGTCTGCACCGTCATTTCCTCGCCCGATCCATTGCGCAGCAGCACCCGGCTGGCGACGCCCAGCGGATGCACGTCGCGCACCCACAGCCCCTCGGCATCGGGCTCGCAATCAAGCGTTTCGGCATGGATCAGCAGATCGAGCGCGGCCGCATCGGGCAGTTCGCCCGCGACGCAGGAAACCGGCCACAGGCCCAGCGGCGTGCGCAAAGCGCCGCCTTCGCGGCTGGCCACCATCACCTGCGCCCCGCCGAAAATCGCCCCGACAGACGCGGTGGCGGGCCTTTCATGCAGATCGTCAGGCGTGCCGAACTGCACGATCCGCCCTTCTTCCATCACCGCGATCCGATCGCCCACGTCCAGCGCCTCTTCAGGATCGTGCGTCACCATCACCGTCGTCGTGTCCTGTTCGCGCAGCAGCACGCGGCAATCGCGGCGCAGGCGGCGGCGCAGCACGATATCGACGCTGGCAAAGGGTTCGTCCATCAACAGCACTTTAGGCCCCGGCGCCATCGCGCGGGCGAGCGCGGCGCGCTGTTGCTGTCCGCCCGAAAGTTCATGCGGATAACGAGCGCCAAGGCCCGACAGGCCGACCCGTTCAAGCCAGTCGTCCACATCCCCGCGATTCCCGCGCGGCAGGCCGAAGCCGATATTGCCCGCGATCGTCATGTGCGGGAACAGCGCGCCATCCTGGAACACCAGCCCCACGGGCCGCGCTTCGGGTGGAGGGTTTTCGCCCGGCTGTGCCAGCACATCCCCGCCCACCAGCACGCTGCCGTGCTGCACATCGAGAAGTCCCGCCGCGAGATTGAGCAAGGTTGACTTTCCGCAGCCCGAAGAGCCAAGCAGGCAGGTAATCTCGCCGGTCGGCGCGGTGAAAGACACATCGCGCAGCGCCGTCACATCTCCGTAAGCATGGGCAATATGACGAAATTCAAGGCTCACATGATTGTCCTGATCGGCAAGAAAGACGGGTGCGTCCGGTGAGCCGCCTTACGCAATCCGCCCCGTCCGGTGCAAGGCTTGCCGTGCGTGCGCCCGCAATCCGGCTTGATCGCTGGACTTCCGGCGCGTTGGCGCTGGCCGCGCTGGCTGCGCTGCCGATCCTCGCCATTCTGGTTTCCGCGCCCAGCGGCGGGATGGAGGCGATTGCGCACCTCGCCCGCACGGTTCTGGCGCGGTACACCGGCAACACAATGCTGCTGATGGTGTTGGCCGGGTCCATTGCCGCCATCGTCGGCACGGGCACGGCTTGGCTGGTGGCCGCGGCACGTTTTCCGGGACGCCGCCTGTTCGCCTGGGCATTGGTGCTGCCGCTGGCGGTTCCAGCCTATATCGCTGCCTATATCTATGCCGACCTGTTTGATTTTGCCGGGCCGGTGCAAACCGCCTTGCGCGGCGCGACAGGGTGGGAAAGCGGCGATTACTGGTTCCCCGAAATCCGTTCATTGCCCGGCGGCGCATTCGTGCTGGGTATCGTGCTTTACCCCTATGTCTATCTGCTGGCGCGGGCCGGGTTTGCGGCACAAAGCCAAAGCCAGTTCCGCGCCGCGCGCAGCCTTGGCGCGACGCCTTCGCGCGCGTTCTGGCGGGTGGCCCTGCCCGCCGCGCGCCCGGCGATTGCCGGGGGACTGGCGCTGGTTCTGATGGAGGTTCTGGCCGATTTCGGGGTCGCCGAATATTTCGCCATCCCCACCTTCAGCACCGGGATTTTCCGCAGCTGGCTGGCGATGGGTGACAAGCAGGCGGCGCTGAAGCTGGCGGCGATCATGCTGATTTTCGTGATCGGCCTAATCGTGATCGAGGCGCACACCCGTTCGGGCCGGACATCGGGCAAGGATACGCTGGCCGTCGGGCGCCGGGACGAAGCGTTGATCGTGCTCTCCCCTGCGGGCAAGGCACTGGCGACGATTGCCTGCGCGCTGCCGGTGCTGCTGGGTTTCGGCATTCCGGCGGGCGCGCTGTTGTGGATGGCGGGCAGCGATGCCGCTCTCTCCGCGATGGGCGATCTGGCGCATTACATCAGCGGCAGCCTGTGGCTGGGGATTGCCACATCGATCACCTGCCTTGCCGCCGGGATCGTACTGGCCTTTGCCAAGGCACGCTCGAACAGCTCGGCCACCTCGGCCGCGATCCGGGTTTCGACCTTGGGCTATGCCCTGCCCGGCGCGCTGCTGGCGGTGGGTCTGCTGGCCCCGCTGGGAGCGGTTGATGTCGGCCTGACGCGGATTGCCCGCGATTCGCTGGGCCATACCGGCGGGCTGATTCTGACGGGGACAAGCGTGGTGCTGGTCTATGCCCTTTCAGTGCGGTTTCTGACGGTGGCGTTCAATTCGATAGACGGCGGGCTTAGCCGCATTCCGCCATCGCTCGACGCAGCGGCGCGTTCGCTGGGCGCGGGGCCGCGCCGGGTGCTGGCGCGCATCTATATCCCGCTGCTCAGCCCCAGCCTAGCCGCAGCCGCCGCGCTGGTTTTCATCGACACGCTGCGCGAACTGCCCGCGACGCTGATCCTGCGCCCGTTCAACCTCGAAACGCTGGCCACCCGCACCTATCGCCTTGCGAGTGACGAACGGCTGGTGGAGGCATCCATCCCCGCGCTGATCCTGCTGGCGGCGGGCCTGATCCCGGTGCTGTTGCTGACCCGCAAGCCGAAATCCTGACCTTACCGGCACTGTCAGGACAAATTGTCACCCATACTGTCATGAAACCTTGTCGAACGCGGGATTAGGGTTCAAAAGGTTGGGGAAATGGCACGCTTTCCCTTCTCCGCCATCGTCGGCCAGGACGAAATGAAGCAGGCCTTGCTGATCGCTGCGGTTGATCCCAGCGTTGGCGGGGTGATGGTTTTCGGCGATCGCGGCACGGGCAAAAGCACGGCGGCGCGCGCGCTGGCCAGCCTCTTGCCGCCGATCACCGCCCATGCCGATTGCCCGTATGGCGGATCGAAAGAGGATGCGGAACGCTATCCCGATGTGTGCGGCGGCGGGCCTTTGCGCAAACGCCCGGTGCCCTTCGTGGACCTGCCGCTGGGCGCGACGGAAGACCGCGTGATCGGTTCGCTCGACCTCGAAAAGGCACTGCGTTCGGGCGAAAAGGGGTTCGAGCCGGGCCTGCTGGCCAAGGCGCATCGCGGGTTCCTTTACATTGACGAGATCAACCTGCTCGAAGATCATCTAGTAGACCTGCTGCTCGACGTGGCTGCATCGGGCGAAAACGTGGTGGAGCGCGAAGGGCTTTCGGTGCGCCACCCGGCGAAATTCGTGCTGATCGGCAGCGGCAACCCCGAAGAAGGCGAATTGCGCCCGCAATTGCTCGACCGGTTCGGTTTGTCGGTGGAGGTGCGCACGCCCGAAGCGATCGAAACGCGGGTTGCGATCATGAAGCTGGTCGCCGCAAACGAACGGGATCCCGAAGCTTTCGCGGCGCAATGGGCAGCGGAGGATGAGAAAATCCTCAAACAGGTCGCACGAGGGAAGGCGCGGCTGGCCAAGCTGGAACCGGACGAGGAATTGCTCACCGATGCGGCGCATCTGTGCCTTGCGGTGGGGGCGGACGGCCTGCGCGGCGAATTGACGTTGATGCGCGCCGCACGGGCGCTGGCCGCGCTGAAAGGCGCGCGCAGTGTAAAGCGCGAACACCTGATCGCGGTCGCTCCCTCGGCGCTGCGGCACAGGCTGCGGCGCGACGTGCTCGACGAAACCGGATCGACCGTGCGCATCACCCGCGCCATCGAAGAGCTGTTCGGGTGAACGCCGGGGACGCCCCGACACCCTTTGACGACGCGCTGCTCGCCGCAAGGCTTTTTATCCGCTCCCCTTTGACATTCGGCGGCATGGTGCTGCGCGGATCAAGCCCGGCGCGCGATGCCTTAGTACAGGCGCTGGGCGAGGCAATACCGTGCCGCAAGATGCCCGGCCATGTGGACGACGAGCGGTTGCTGGGCGGGATCGACATCGCCGCCAGCCTTGCCGCGGGCAAGCCGGTGGAAATGCGTGGTCTGCTGGCCGAAGCGACCGGCGGCGCGCTGATCGTGCCGATGGCGGAGCGGTTGAGCGAAGCGGTGGCCGGACGGCTGGCGCAGGCGCTGGACGAAAGGCAGGTAGCGCTGATCCTGCTCGACGACGGAATAGAGCCTGATGACGCGCCTCCGCCGTCGATCACCGAGAGGCTGGCGTTCCACTGCGATCTGGGCCTGTCCCGCGAATGGGAGGCGCCTTCGCTGAACGCTGGCGAAGGCGATGCCGTACCGCTGTGCGACGATGATTTGAACGCACTGGCAGCGACGGCGGCGGCCCTGGGCGTGCAATCGCTGCGCCCGCTGATCTTCGCCAGCGAGGCGGCCCGCGTCCATGCTTCCATGTCAGGCCGGAACACCGCCGAACGGGCCGACCTCGAAGCCGCCGCGCGGCTGGTGCTCGCCCCGCGCGCCACGCAATTGCCGCCGATGGAGCAAGAGCCGGAACCAGATGAGCAGGAGGAACCACCCCCTCCCCCGCCCGACAACAACGACACGCCATCCGACAGCGAACAGCAGCCCAGCGAGCAGGAGCTGAAAGACCTGATCGTCGAAGCCGCGCTTGCTTCGATCCCGCCCGACCTGCTGGAGCAACTCGCCAAGGGCAATGCGCCCAAGCGCGCGGGCGCGAGCGGTTCGGGGCAAAAACGCAAGTCCGGCCTGCGCGGAAAGCCTCTGGTGGCGCGTCCGGGAATGCCGCGCGGGGGTGCGCGACTGGCGCTGATCGACACGCTGCGCGCCGCCGTCCCGTGGCAAGGCGTGCGCCGCCGCGAAGCCGGTGCCGATCCCGACGCGCCGATCCTGATGCGCAAGGAAGACCTGCGCATTCGCCGCTTCGAAGAGAAAGCCGCGCGCGTCACCATCTTCGCCGTCGACGCCTCCGGTTCCGCCGCCGCAGCACGGCTGGCCGAGGCAAAGGGCGCGGTCGAACTGATGCTGTCGCAGGCCTATATCACCCGCAGCGAAGTCGCGCTGATCGCGTTTCGCGGCGAAACCGCCGAGATGATCCTGCCGCCAACCCGCTCGCTTACGCGGGCCAAGCGTGCGCTGGCCGAACTGCCCGGCGGCGGCGGCACTCCGCTGGCGATGGGGCTCAATGCCGCACGCGAAGTGGCGCATGCCGTGCGCGGCAAGGGGCGAACCCCCAGCCTCGTGATCCTGACCGACGGCCGAGCCAATCTCGATGCGAAAGGCCAACCCGGACGCCAGCAAGCGCGCGAGGATGCCGAAGCCGCTGCGAAGGCTATTGCGCGGGACGGGATCGACGCGCTGGTGGTGGACATCTCGGCAAGGCCGGGGCCTGAAGGTCAGGCGCTTGCCACCGCCATGCTGGCGCGCTTCCTCGCCCTGCCCCGCGCCGATGCCAAGGCGCTGCATCAGGCGATCTCTACCGTGCAATCGCAACCGGTTCCGGCATGAGCCGCCCGCTCGACTGGAACCGCGAAGGCCGCATCTGGCCTCACCGCGACGCCAGCCGCTTTGTCCCGGTGGGCGGAGCGACATGGCACGTGCAGGAAATGGGCGAAGCGGGCAGTCCGCGCCTGCTGCTGCTGCACGGCACGGGCGCGTCGGTGCATTCATGGCGCGGGCTGATGCCGATGCTGGCGCCGCAATTCCAGCTGCTCGCCCCGGACCTTCCGCGCCATGCCTTCACTACCGGACACCGGCCCGACGACATGTCTCTGCCACGCATGGCCGCATCGCTGCAGCGCCTGCTGGATCAGACCGGGTTCCAGCCTGACATTATCGCGGGCCATTCCGCCGGAGCGGCGCTGGCGCTGCAACTGGCGCTCGATCACGGGTTCAAAGGGCCGATCATCGGGCTGAATTCGGCGCTTCGCCCTTTCCCCGGCCCGGCTTCGCAACTGTTCCCCGCGCTTGCCAAGCTGCTGTTCGTCAACCCCTTCGTGCCGCGCCTGTTTTCTGCCGCCGCCAGCTTTGGCAGCGAAGGCGAACGCTTCATCTACCGCTCCACCGCTTCGCGCATCGATGCCGAGGGTCTGGCGTGTTATTCCACCCTGCTGAAGAACGCGCACCATACCAAGGGCGCGCTGGCGATGATGGCGAACTGGGATTTGCCGACGCTGCAGACGCGGATGCACGAAGTCGCCAATCCGGTGCTGCTGGTGCATTCGGACAGGGATGCGACAATCCCGCTCGAATGGGCGCGCGAGGCGCATGCCAATCTGCCGACCTCGCAGCTTGAAGTCCTGCACCGGCTCGGCCACCTTGCGCATGAGGAAGCGCCCGAAAAGGCCGCGAAGCTGATCGAGGATCTGGCCGCGCAATATCTGGCCCCCGCCGCCTGAAACGGAGAACACCATGCAGAATTACGGCTGGATCGAACTGGTGTTCTTCTATGGCATCGCGCTGGGCTTTGGCCTTTGGCAATGGCTCAAGATGCGGCGCGAGGTGAAGGAAATCCGCGCCCGCCGCGCTGCCGAGGAAGCGGCGAAGAAAGCCGAAACTCCAGAGGAGAGCTAGCCTACTTCGCGCTCTGTCTGGGCATCCGGAACGGCAGCATGAACTGCACCACCGGGGACGCAAAACGCCGCATGTCGAGGCTTTCCTGCACCGCCACGACTTCCTCGCCATAGAGTTTGGACGCTAGCTCGCTACGGGCGTAAAACGGCGTATCCTCCCACGTCTTGCGCACATGGGCGACGCCGATTTCCGAACGGGTGCGCCGTTCGACCTGCCATTTGCTGCGCGGCAGCGGAGCGATTGCCGGAAGATCGACTTCAACGGGGATTGCCTCACGGTCAAAGCGGATCGCGCTGGCAAACACCGAGCCGTCACCCCGTTCGCCTTCATAACAGACCACCGCGCCCGATTTCATGTGCGCGCGCGACCAGTGCCAGACGTTGAACCCGCTTTCGAGCGGTTCGCTGCCGCGATTGTGATCGAAATAGCCCTCCCCGCTCCATGAAAGGCCGGGGCGCTGCATCTCCACCTCGATCCGGGCGCGCGGGGCCATGCAATGCCAGATGTGATTGTGCGCGGGATCCAGCGCGAAGCTGGCAGGATTGAGCGCCTCAGGAAACACCCGCACCTTGCCGCACACCCGCCGGTGGAACGGATTGAACAGCCGTGTGTCGCGCTCCTCGATCTCGATTTCCAGCATGGTCCCGTCCCAGCGCACCTCGCTGGTGCCGATGGTCAGCGTCCTTGCATCGCGCGTCACGTCACCGCTTGGCCGCTCGTGCATGACCCAGCGATGATCCGGGCCGTAAAGCGCGACATTGAGCGAGCAGTGATCCAGCGGATCGTGCCTCCCGCTGCGTTTGTAATAGGGTGAGAAAACGCTGCCCAGAAAGGCGATGATTGTCAGCCCGTGGCGCCCGTCCGCGCTGATTGCATCGATGTACCACCAGCTGTAGCCACCCGGCTCGATAGCCATGTCGAACTTAGGTCCGCGTGTACCTTTTTCGCCGCGAGCAGCCCGGACAAGGCGGCCATCGGCACCCCTGCCGAGGGATGGGTCGCCCCGCCCGCGCAATAGAGCCCCGGCATCCGGGTACGCGGCCCCTGCCGCAGGAATGATGCCGCCGAGCCGTGCGACGCTCTGCCATAGAGGGCGCCGCCCGTTGCCGGGAACAGGCGCTCCCACTCGGCCGGGCTCGCCACCTGATGCGGCATCCCTTCTTCCAGTGTCAGCCCGCATCGAACGAGCGTCGCCTTCATCTCTTGCGTGCATTGCTCGATCTCCTCTGGTGGCCAGGAATGGGTGTCGCCGTTGGCAGGCGCGTTGACGATGATCTGGATACGTTCGCGCCGCCCTTGCGCGATGGAGGCGCTTTCGCCCGGAAAGCCGCCGCGATGGCCGGGCCGGTCCTGCGCGCAGATATAGACAGACGGTTCGCCGGGTCGGTGACCGGCGGCGATCTCGTCGAATTCGCGGCGGTAATCGCGCGAGAAGAATACGTTGTGATGGGTCAGGTCAAAGCCGGAGGTGCGCGCATGGGCAAACCACACCAGTGCCGAGAGCGATCGCTTGTCCGGCGGCAATGCGGGAACCGCCCGGCCCGCCTCCAATCCGAACTTTCCGGTGGCAAGCGCGTTGGGATCGGCGTTGCAGATCACCGCATCGGCGGTGATACGATCACCATTGGCCAGCCGCACGCCTGTCACCCCGCGCCCGCGTTCAGACAGGATTTCGGCAACCGCCGTACCCATGCGGAATTGCACGCCCTTGGCCCGCGCCACATCGCGCAGCGCCTCCGCCAGTGCGTGAATGCCGCCATCGATCAGCCACACCCCGGTCGCCTCGACATGGGCGATCAGCATCAGCGTGGCGGGCGCGGCGAAGGGTGAAGACCCGCAATAGGTGGCGTATCGGCCAAACAATTGTTGCAGGCGCGGATCGGGGAAGAACCCGCCCAGCGCCTTCCACATGTTCTGGTGCGGGCGCATCGCGGCAAAGGCATCGAAGCGCCACAGCCCGATGCGCCAGAGCAGCGGCAGCGGGCTTGAGACATTGTCGCCGCGCATCATCGGTTCGTTCAGCACGTCGTACATCTTGCGCGTGACCTTGCGGAAATCGCGGTAGCCGCGTGCCGCGTCCGCTCCGGCGAAATCGCCGATGGCGTCCTCGCTGCGGAGCGGATCGGCGAACAGGTCGAGCCGTTCGTCCTCGCTCCAGGCGTGGCGCGCGATCACTTCGGCGCGGCGGATGCGGACGTGATCGTCCAGCCGCGCCCCGCATTCCTTGAAAATCCCGTCGAACACGTCGCGCATGGTGAAGACCGTGGGGCCGGCATCGACCGGGTGGCCGTCGATCATGACCCGCCGGGCCTTGCCGCCGACGTCCTGTTCCTTCTCGATCACGGTGACATCGTAACCGCGCGCGGCCAGCCGGGCAGCGCTGGCAAGCCCGCCCATTCCTGCTCCGATCACGACTACATGGCCGCCCATTCACCCTCACCCGTCAGCTTCTGCGGGGGGTCGCGCGCCAGTCAGGAACGCGAGTCCCGACAATATCATTGACCTTACTGTAGCATCTGTCCAATCATTTGGACATAAAGAGTGTCAAACAGGGATCACGCATGGCGAACGAAGCTCGAAAATCATTGCGCGTGCGCTATGTGGCGCGGCGCAATGCCGTCTTTGCCGATCCCGGATTTCAGTATTGGGCGGCGAAGCTGCCGCTGATCAATCGCATCGCCCGCAGCCGTGCCGGTAACGCCTTCGACCTGGTGGCAGGCTTCACCTATTCGCAGACGTTGCGCGCCTGTGTCGAAAGCGGGCTGTTCGATGTGCTTCAGGACGGCCCTGTCGGTCATCAGGAGGTAGCCGCGAGGATTGATCTCAGTCCGGAGGCGGCGCTCACCCTGCTTCGCGCCGCGCGGGCGCTGCGCCTGTCGGAGGACGCGGAGCCGGACGGGTGGATGCTGGGCGAACAGGGCGCGGTGCTGGCGGCGGACAAGGGAGCGCAGGCGATGGTGCGCCATCACCAGCTGCTTTACCGCGATCTGGCTGATCCGATGGAACTGCTGCGCCGGGATCGCAAGGAACCCACCGCCCTTTCACGCTACTGGTCTTATGCCGGAGCCTTGCACGGTGCGGCGGAGCGCGGGGAACAAACCGCCGAATATTCCGAGCTGATGGCGGCATCGCAGCATTTCGTCGCGGATCAGGTGCTTGCCAGTTTCCGCTTCCCTGCGCGGGCGCGGTTGCTGGATGTGGGCGGCGGGCACGGCGCGTTCCTGAGGCGCATGGGAGAGGCCAACCCCGGCCTCCACCTCGGCCTTTTCGACCTGCCCGAAGTGGCACAGGCAGGCGAGCAAGTGCTGGCAGACGCATTCGGCCCAGAGCGGGTGAGCGCGCATCCGGGCAATTTCTTCGAAGACCCGATCCCCGGCGGATACGACATCGTGTCGCTTGTCCGGATCCTGCACGATCATGATGACGGCCCTGCGGCGGCCCTGCTCGCCAATATCCACAGGAGCCTGAAGCCCGGCGCACGTCTGCTGATAGCGGAACCGATGGCCTGCGTACCCGGCGCGGAAGGCATGGGAGAGGCGTTCTTCGGCTTCTACCTCTGGGCGATGGGATCCGGCCGCCCCCGCAGCGGGGAGGAAATCGCCCGCATGTGCCGCAAGGCGGGTTTTCCCCGAACTCAATCCATCGCAACCCCGCAACCGGTCAACGCAAGCGTGATTGTCGCGTTCGCTTGAAAACAATGTGTCTGCTTTGGTTGACACTTGATAGTGTAAAGCGTAGCAAACGTTGTGAGGATCATCTTTTGGCCACTGCACGAGTCGCTTCGACTCGCACTTGCAGGGGTCCGGGGCGAATTGAGGCGAGGATGATGAACACTCTGGCAGTGATACTTGAAGGACCTGAGCGCCTCGCGCTTCAGTCCCTCGAGTTGAATCCTGCCGGTGAGGGCGATGTGATCGTCGAAATCGTCTGGAGCGGCATCAGCAGCGGAACGGAAAAACTCCTTTGGAGCGGGCAAATGCCCAGCTTTCCGGGGATGGGGTACCCGCTGGTGCCCGGTTACGAGTCAGTCGGAAGGATCGTCGACGCAGGCTCGAACGCGCGTGGCCGGATTGGCGACTGGGTCTTCGTACCCGGTGCAAACTGCTATTCCGGCGCGCGCGGACTGTTTGGCGGGACGGCAGCCCGCGTGATCGTGCCATCGGCACGCGCCCTGCCGATACCCGAAAGGCTGGGAGCCGATGGCGTGCTGTGCGCGCTCGCGGCCACCGCCTATCACGCGCTTGCGGGCGGTCCTCTGCCCGATCTCATCATCGGACATGGTGTGCTGGGCCGATTGCTGGCGCGGATTACCATGGCGCTGGGCGCACCTGCTCCAACGGTCTGGGAAACCAGCGAAAAACGCCGCGATGGCGCAACCGGTTATGCGGTGATCGCTCCCGATGTGGACGAACGGCGCGACTATGCCTCGATCTGCGATGCCAGCGGCGATGCCGACATTTTCGACGAATTGATCGGACGGCTTGCCAAGGGCGGCGAAATCACGCTCGCCGGGTTTTACGCCAGCCGCATCATTTTCGCTTTCCCGCCCGCTTTCATGAAGGAGGCGCGCCTGCGCGTCGCGGCGGAATGGCAACCCGGCGATCTGGCGGCGACCCGCGCGCTGATCGAAGACGGAAAACTCGATCTCGACGGTCTGATTTCGAACCGCAGACCCGCGACGGAAGCGCTTGATGCCTATCCGCAGGCCTTCACCGATCCGGATTGTCTTAAAATGGTTCTCGAATGGAGGGACGCGGCATGAGCATCCTTGAATCCCAAGCCGAAGCCCTGCGTGAAGAAGCCGATCACGAGCCCGATCCGGTCCACACCGGAGAGGTGAAAAGCGAAACTCAGGTCATCGCGATCTATGGCAAGGGCGGATCAGGCAAGAGCTTTGCCCTGTCCAACCTCAGCTACATGATGGCGCAACAGGGCAAGCGCGTGCTGCTGATCGGCTGCGATCCGAAAAGCGACACCACCAGCCTGCTGTTCGGAGGCAAGAGCTGCCCGACCATCATCGAAACCTCGTCCAAGAAAAAGCTCGCGGGCGAGGAAGTGACGATCGAGGATGTCTGCTTCCAGCGCGACGGCGTGTTCGCCATGGAACTGGGCGGCCCCGAAGTCGGTCGCGGATGCGGCGGACGCGGGATCATCCACGGGTTCGAACTGCTCGAAAAGCTGGGTTTCCACGAATGGGGCTTTGATTACGTCCTGCTCGATTTCCTCGGCGATGTCGTGTGCGGGGGCTTTGGTCTGCCGATCGCACGCGACATGTGCCAGAAGGTGATCGTTGTCGGATCGAACGATCTGCAATCGCTTTATGTCGCCAACAACGTCTGCCACGCGGTCGAATATTTCCGCAAGATGGGCGGCAATGTCGGCGTCGCGGGCATGATCGTGAACAAGGACGATGGCACGGGCGAAGCCCAAGCCTTCGCCGACGCTGTCGGCATTCCCGTGCTCACCGCAATCCCCGCGAACGAGGACATCCGGCGCAAGAGCGCCAATTACCAGATCATCGGAATGCCCGGTGGCGAATGGGGCGGCCTTTTCGAAGAGCTCGCCACGAACGTCGCCGAGGCGCCGCCGCGCCAGCCCTCTCCGCTGGACCAGGATGGCTTGCTCGGCTTGTTCAGTCCCGAAGACACGGGCGGCAATGTCGAACTGATCCCAGCCACCCAGGCCGATATGCGCGGCGGCATATTTGAGGAAAAGCCATCACTGGAGGTCGTCTACGACGACATTTGATGACCGACCAACCCGCCTCGAACGCCCAGGAAACTGCGATGCGCGCCCCGGACCGGATCGACCTTGGTCAGAACGATCAGGCCGCACCGGCAGAAGGCGGCTGCGCCAGCAAGGACACGATGCGCGATGCCGCGCGTCAGGCAGGCAAGAGCGACATCCTCGATCAATATGCCGCCGACTATCCCGTCGGCCCGCATGATCAGCCGCAGAGCATGTGCCCCGCGTTCGGGTCCTTGCGCGTCGGCCTGCGGATGCGGCGCACCGCGACAGTCCTTTCGGGCAGCGCCTGCTGCGTTTACGGCCTCACTTTCACCTCGCATTTCTACGGCGCGCGGCGGACGGTGGGCTATGTGCCCTTCTCCTCGGAAACGCTCGTCACCGGCAAGTTGTTCGAGGATATCAAGGAAGCCGTCGAAGGGCTTGCCGATCCTGAACATTACGACGCGATCGTGGTGACGAACCTGTGCGTCCCCACCGCCAGCGGCGTGCCGCTGCGGCTGCTCAAGAAGCAGATCAACGGTGTGCGCATCATCGGCATCGACGTACCCGGTTTCGGCATTCCAACCCATGCAGAGGCCAAGGACGTCCTGGCCGGCGCCATGCTGCAATATGCGCGCGAGGAAGTCGCCGCCGGGCCGGTCGCCGCGCCGAAAGAGCGCAGCGACAAGCCGACTGTGGCCCTGCTGGGCGAAATGTTCCCGGCTGATCCGGTGGTGATCGGGCAAATGCTCGAGCCGCTGGGGCTTGCCGCCGGGCCGGTTGTCCCGACCCGCGAATGGCGCGAGCTCTACGCCGCGCTCGATTGCAGCGTCGCCGCCGCGATCCACCCGTTCTACACCGCCAGCATCCGCGAATTCGAAGCCGCCGGTCGTCCGGTAATCGGCTCCGCTCCTGTCGGCGCAGACGGCACCGCCGCATGGCTGGATGCGCTGGGCGATACGCTGGGCCTGCCCGCCGAAAAGGTGGCGGGCGTTAAGAACGCCATGATCGGCGCGATCAAGGGCGCGCTTGCAGGCTCCCCGATCAATGGCCGCGTGACCGTATCGGGCTATGAAGGTTCCGAATTGCTGGTCGCCCGCTTGCTGATCGAAAGCGGCGCGGATGTGCCTTATGTCGGCAGCGCCTGCCCGCGCACCAAGTGGTCCGACGCCGATCGCGAATGGCTTGAGGCACGCGGCGTGAAGGTCAATTTCCGCGCCAGCCTCGAAGACGATATCGCCGCAGTCGAGGAATTCCGCCCTGATCTGGCAGTCGGCACCACTCCGGTGGTTCAGCACGCCAAGGCCAAGGCGATCCCTTCGCTCTATTTCACCAACCTGATCTCTGCCCGCCCGCTGATGGGCCCTGCAGGCGCAGGCAGCCTTGCCACCGTGATCAACGCGGCGATGGGCAACAAGGCGCGCTTTGACGCGATGCGCGACTTCTTCGAAGGAGTCGGGACCGAACACGCCGCAGGGGTTTGGGAAGACGTGCCGGTGGACCGGCCCAAATTCCGCAAGAAATATGCGGCCTTGAACGAAGCGGCGCGCAAGGCGTCCGAGGCGGTGGGCACATGACCCTCGTCCTCGATCATGACCGCGCCGGCGGATATTGGGGCGCAACTTACGTCTTCACCGCGGTGAAGGGGCTTCAGGTCATCATCGACGGCCCAGTTGGCTGCGAGAACCTGCCCGTGACTTCGGTGCTGCATTACACCGACGCCCTGCCCCCGCATGAATTGCCCATCGTCGTCACCGGCCTGGGCGAGGAAGAACTGGGCAAGACCGGTACCGAAGGCGCGATGAAACGCGCCTGGCAGACGCTTGACCCAGAATTGCCCGCCGTGGTGGTCACCGGCTCCATCGCAGAGATGATCGGCGGCGGCGTCACGCCCGAAGGCACCAATATCAAGCGGTTCCTGCCGCGCACGATCGACGAGGACCAGTGGCAAAGCGCCGACCGCGCGCTGACCTGGCTGTGGACCGAATTCGGGCCGAAGAAAGCGCCTCAGCCCAAACCGCGCAAGGAAGGCGAAAAGCCCGTCGTCAACATCATCGGTCCGTCCTACGGCATGTTCAACATGCCCTCGGACCTTGCCGAGATCCGCCGCCTGATCGAAGGCATCGGAGCAGAAGTCGGCGTGGTCTTCCCGCTGGGTTGCCACCTCGCCGATATCCGCCAGTTGGGCACGGCAGACGCGAATGTCTGCATGTACCGCGAGTTCGGCCGCAATTTGTGCGAGACGCTGGAACGTCCGTATTTCCAGGCGCCTGTCGGCCTGACTTCGACCACCAAGTTCCTGCGCGCACTCGGTGAGGAACTGGGGCTGGATCCCGAACCCTTTATCGAGCGTGAGAAGCACACCACGATCAAGCCGCTGTGGGATTTGTGGCGCTCCGTTACGCAGGACTTCTTCGGCACCGCCAGCTTCGGCATTGTCGCCAATGAAACCTACGCCCGCGGCATCCGTCACTTCCTCGAAGACGACATGGGCCTTCCCTGTGCGCTGGCGTTTTCGCGCTGTGCCGGGGTGAAGCCGGTGAACGAGGATGTGCGCGCAGCAATCCACTCGAACCCGCCGCTGGTGATGCTGGGCAGCTATAACGAGCGGATGTACATGGCCGAATGCGGAGCACGCGGGAAATTCATCCCTGCCAGCTTCCCCGGCGCGGCGATCCGTCGTCACACCGGCACGCCCTTCATGGGATATTCGGGGGCGACCTATCTGGTACAGGAAGTGTGCAATGCGCTGTTCGACGCGCTGTTCCACATCCTCCCGCTCGCCACCGACATGGACAAGGTCGATGCGACTCCGGCGCGCAGCCAGAGCGAATTGACGTGGGACAATGACGCCAAGGCACGGCTCGATCTTCTGGTCGAGAAACAGCCTGTCCTGATCCGGATTTCAGCGGCCAAGAGGTTGCGCGACGCTGCCGAGCGTACTGCGCGCCGCCACGGCCTCGCCAAAGTTACAGAAGACTGCCTCGCCGAGGCGTTGCTCGAAGGGGAGACCGCATGACCTGCGCCCTTTCGTCCATCGCCGAAACGCGGCCAACACCTTTGCCTGACAGTAACAGGCATCCGCAATCCACGTGGGGGATCACGCGCGGATACCGTCGGGGGCACTCCCGCCCTCGGTCCAATAAACTCAAATGGAGTTACTGCAATGAACGATCCTGATCGCCCGAGCGTGGGGACGTATCTGACCGATGACGAGGCAAAGGAAATCCATGGCGCGTTCATGGGAACCTTCACCCTCTATGTCGGCATCGCCCTCGTCGCACACGCCTTGATGTACGCGTGGAAGCCCTGGTTCCAAGGCCCATTCGGCCAGTGATGATGGCTTGATCGGCAATCCTGTCGATCACGTCACCAGAGCTTTTCAACGTTTCAAAAGGAACAGACTATGTACGGTATTTGGAAACACTTCGATGTTCGCCGGACCCTGGTCGCGCTGCACGTCGGCCTGGCCGTTCTGGCATTTACGATCCACTTCATCCTGCTCAGCACTGAGCGGTACAACTGGCTTGGTGGGATTTCACCGGCCGGCTGATTGAAGCCTCAGAAAACGTAAGGGGGCAGGTTCGCCTGCCTGCCTCCTCTACACCTCTGATCGGAAACGACAAAACCTGCCCTTGAGGTGGGAAGGATGGACCTATGGCGCTCCTTAGTTTCGAGCGGAAATACCGCGTGCGCGGTGGCACATTAATCGGCGGCGACCTTTTCGACTTCTGGGTCGGGCCGTTTTATGTCGGATTCTTTGGAGTAACGACGGCAGTCAGCGCCCTTCTGGGCACCATGCTGATCTTCGCCGCCGCGCTTCAGGGACCGACCCTCAACCCCTGGCTTATCGACATTCAACCACCGCCGATTGAAGCCGGACTTGCCTTCATGCCTCTCAACCAAGGGGGGTATCACCAGATCATCACGGCCTGTGCCGTGGTGGCTTTCTATTCGTGGGTTTTCAGGCAGGCTGAAATCTCGCGCAAGCTTGGCATGAGCTACCACATCCCGATCGCCTTCAGCGTCGCGGTGTTCGCCTTTGTCACGCTGAATGTGATCCGTCCGCTGTGGATGGGTGCCTGGGGCCATGCGTTCCCTTACGGCATCTGGTCGCACCTCGATTGGGTTTCGTACACCGGCTACAACTATGTGAACTTCCACTACAATCCGGTGCACATGCTCGCGATCACGTTCTTCTTCACGAACTGTCTCGCGCTGGCGCTCCACGGCGGCCTTGTCCTTTCGGCGGTGAACCCGTCGAACGGCACCGACGTCAAGACGCCCGAATACGAAGACACCTATTTCCGCGATTTCATCGGCTATTCGGTCGGCACGCTGGGCATCCACCGTGTGGGTCTGTTCCTGGCGCTCAGTGCAGCGTTCTGGAGCGCGGTCTGCATCGTGATCTCGGGCACGCTGATGACGGGCAGCTGGGTCGAATGGTGGGATTGGTGGCGCGCGGTCCCGATCTGGTCGGCAGGAGTATGATGTCATGAGCACCTATCAAAACATCTTCACGCAGATCCAGGTAAAGGCGGCTCCCGAAATGGGTGTCCCGCACCTCGACGGCAGCGAAGGCCGCATCAACGCCACCGGCTACAATTACTGGTTGGGGAAGATCGGTCAGGCGCAGCTCGGCCCGATCTATCTAGGCTGGCTCGGCATGATCTCGCTGGCATTCGGAACCGCCGCGTTCCTGATCATCGGGTTCAACTTCTGGGCGCAAGCCGGATGGAGCCCCCAGGTGTTCATGCGCGAGCTGTTCTGGCTTTCGCTTGATCCTCCCGGTCCGGAATACGGTTTCAGCTTCTTCGTTCCTTTGAACAAAGGCGGCTGGTTCATTATGACCGGGGCGTTTCTGACGATTGCCGTTCTGACCTGGTGGGCACGCACGTACATGCGGGCACGCGCTCTGGGTATGGGAATGCATATCCCATGGGCATTCGCCTCGGCAATCTGGCTGTTCCTCGTGCTGGGCTTCATCCGCCCGGCTCTGATCGGCAGCTGGTCCGAAGCGGTTCCCTACGGGATCTTCTCGCACCTCGACTGGACGAACAACTTCTCGCTCATTCACGGGAACCTGTTCTACAACCCGTTCCACGCGCTCTCGATCGTGTTCCTCTATGGCTCGGCGGTCCTGTTCGCCATGCATGGGGCGACGATCCTCGCAGTGGGTCGTTATGGCGGTGAACGCGAGATCGAGCAGATCACCGATCGCGGCACCGCTTCGGAACGCGCCGGACTGTTCTGGCGCTGGACCATGGGCTTCAACGCGACGATGGAATCGATCCACCGTTGGGCCTGGTGGTTTGCGGTGCTGACGACGCTTACCGGCGGTATCGGCATCCTGCTTTCGGGCACCGTTGTCGACAACTGGTACCTGTGGGCGCAGGAACACTACTACGCACCGAAGTAAGCCAAGGGGGACGGGGCCGGTCGCAATCGGTCCCCTTCCCCGCTCAAGCCAAAGGTCAAGAAACCCGGCCCTGCGCAAAGCACGGCCGGGTTTTTTGTGTTTGTGGTTTACGGGAAGGGCTTTTCGATCAATCCGCCGCCGAAAGTCGCGTCCGCAGGTCCATCACATGCATAGGGAAAGACAGCGCCAGCGGGATTGCCACCCACCACCAATCCGCGCCGACCAGTGCGGCCCTTAACCCCAGCACGATCAGTGCGGCCGGGCCCATCAGACCAAGGATGGCGCCGATGCCCCATCCGCGCGTCTTGAGCCACACAGCCTCCGCCGCGAGCACGGCCAGAACGACGTCTGCACCGTGCCCGCTGGCAAAGAAGGCGGCTATGCCTTCCATCAAGGGATCAGCCAAAGGGGCCGTTAAGATCAACCACCGCCCAATTGAGCGCGGCGGCAAATGTCACCCAGAAAAGATAAGGCAGGAACAGCAAGGCGGCCGATTTGGACACCCGCCATGAATACATGATCAGCGCCAGGATCGAGAGCCACAGCAGCAGCACCTCGATAAACGCCCAGTCAGGGCGCTGGATGCGGAAGAAGATCATGCTCCAGGTGATGTTCAAAAAGGCATTGAGCGCGAACAGGCCGATCACCGTATCGGACACCCTCGGCGTAGGCGCCGCGCGCCATGCGGAAACGATCGCCGCGGTGTTCAGGGCGTAGATCAGTGTCCAGCCGATCGGGAACACCCAGTCGGGCGGGTTCCAAGACGGCTTTGCCAGCCCCTGATACCACGGCCCCAGATCGGTGATGGTCGCGCCCAGCACCGCGACGATTGCCGCAGCGATGGCGGCTACGATTGCGGGCAGAATCCACGTCTTGCTCAAGTGCATGGACATGAAGCTAGCTGCTTGCCGGTCGCAAACCAAGCAGGTGCGCTGTGTCTTTCAGGAAGATCTTCACATGCGCCAACGGCTTTGACCGGACCAGCTTCTTGTTCATGTACGCCTGCCAGGTGAGCTGCTGCACATCCTTGTCATCGCACATGTCGACAAAGCGTTCGCGCCGCTTGTCCGACGAATACCAGAAATACTGCATGATCCCGAGGATCCAGAAGACGCGGCCATGCTCTTTCATGAAACGGCTGCGGGCAAGTTTGAGCGCCTTGGCCTGCCCTGTCCTGAGGAACTCGCTCGCCGCTTCGGCGCTGAAACGGCCGCCGACCATAGCGTAGTAGATCCCTTCGCCCGATGCCGGAGCAACAATCCCCGCCGCATCGCCCGCGACAATCACGTCGGCACCGTTGTCCCATTTCTTGAGCGGCTTGAGCGGTATCGGCGCACCTTCGCGGCGCACGGTTTCGCAGCGGGTCAGATCAAGATCGCCGCGCATTTCCGATACGGCTCCGCGCAGGGAAAACCCCTTGTTCGCGCTGCCAACGCCTATGCTGGCGGTTTCTCCGTGCGGGAAGACCCAGGCGTAGAAATCTGGCGACAAGCGCCCCTGGTAGAACACATCGCAGCGATCAGGATCATAGCGTTCGCCCTTGCCTTCGGGTGACTTGATGATCTCGTGATACGCGAAGACGCATTTCACCCGCTCGGCATCGGGCAGGCATTGCTTTGCCACGGCAGAGCGAGCTCCGTCGGCACCGATGACGCACCGCGCACGCACCCGCTCGATCGGGCCGCCCCGTTCGCGGCGGAAAGTCACCAGCGGATGAGCGTGTTCATCGCGTTCAACCTTTTCGAAAGTCGCGGTGAGGCGTTCCGCGCCCGACCGCGCCGCGCGTTCGCGCAGCCATTCGTCGAATTCCTCGCGATCGACCATGCCGACATAGCCGATTTCGCCCACCGGCATGTCCACCGCGCGTCCTGATGGCGCGATCATCCGGGCCGAACGCGCGCGGGCGACCAGCAGGCTTTGCGGAATGTCGAAATCTTCGAGCAGGCGCGGAGGTACGGCCCCGCCGCAGGGTTTGATCCGTCCGCCGCGCTCCATCAGCAGCACCGAATGGCCGGCACGGGCCAGATCGTCCGCCGCCGTGGCCCCGGCAGGTCCGCCGCCTACAACAACGGCATCATAGAGCTTCTCTGTCATGCGAATATCTCCCGGTCCTGTGCCTGACTTGCGCGCGTCGGCATGGCCTGACTGCCGGCCGCCCGCACCGCCAGGATCGCGGCGAGGACGAACAGCGCGGCTTCGATGGCAAAGATCAGTTGGAAGGCGCTGCCATCATGCGCCTGCACGCGGCGGGCGATATCGACGCCCATCGCTCCGAACATTCCGCCAAGGCCGAATGCGATTGCCTGTGATGCGCCCCAGACACCCATGCGCACGCCTTCGCGGGTTTTCTTTCCCGCTCCGGCCAGCCCCATCATCGCTCCGATAGAGGCGACGGCGAACACGCCATTGCCGAGGCCGAGGACGAAAACATTGATCCCCAGCGGCCAGCCCGGCCCGGCAATCGCCGCCAGCGCAAGACCCGCCAGACCCGCCGCCGAAGCGAGGCATCCGGCAACGATCCACAGGCGCAGATCGGAGGTGAGTTTGCCCTTGAAGGCGCTGCCGCCAACCCCGGCGACAATCATGCCCAGCAGTATGCCGCCCTGATGCTGGCCGCCCAGCTGCGTAGATTCCCCGGGCGTCATGCCGAAAACCAGCCCGGCGAAAGGTTCAAGGATCAGGTCCTGCATCGAAAATGCGATCATCGAAACGAAGATGAAAATGGTGAAGCGCCGTGCCGCAGCCTCGTTCCAGATTTCGGCGATAGCAGCGCGGAAATCGGGCGCGGGTTCGTCCTTGCGCGTTTCCTCGAAAACGACATGCCCTTGCTCAAGCCGGAACACCGCCAGCGCGGTAACTCCCACCGTGACGAGAGCCAGCCCGCTGGCAACTTCCATCAGGCGCTCGGGTGAATAGGGATCAAGCAGGGCACCGACCGTGATCGCCGAGGCGACAATGCCTGCCACCATCATGATCCATGTGGTTGCCGCTGCTGCCGCACGCCTTTGCGGCGCGACACCGGATGCAAGCAGCGCCAGAGCGGAAGTGCCGCCCATGCCCACGCCAATGCCGATCAGCGTATAGGCGATCACCGCCAGCGCGAAGCCCGCAACAAACCCGTCCGCCATCATCGGTGTCGCTTGCGAGGCGATCAGAACACCACCGGCCAGCACCGCAAGCCCGGCGAGGACCCACGGTGTCCGCTTGCGTCCCTTGTCGGAAACCTGCCCCCACAAAGGCCGTGTCAGCTGAACCGCATAATGCCATGCAACAAAGCCTGCGGGGATTGCTGCGGCCAGCGCGTATTCGACCACCATCAGGCGGTTAAGCACGGTTGTCGAAAGCATCACCAGCGCGCCGATCGATGCCTGCACCAGACCGATGCGGATGATGCCAAACCAGCTCAGTCCCTTGGGCTGCGCGGCGGGCATCAGATGTAGCCTCCCAGTCCCAGCGCGGCGGCAAGCATGCCGAAAACGTAGAGCGTCACGCCCACGCCGTTGTACCACGGGGCATATTTGGCAGGGCTGCGCAGCAGGCGCGGCATGGCGGCGAATTGCGCGATCAGCACACAGCCGACCAGTATCGCCGACAGTGCGTATCCCCACATTGCCAGCAGGGCGATGACGATTAGCTGCGGCACGGCCATGACGACGCAGGCCAATTGTGCCGCCCGCGCAACGCCAAGCGTAACGGGAAGCGATTTGAGCCCGGTTGCCCGGTCGCCCTCCACCGCCTTGAAATCGTTCAGTGTCATGATGCCGTGCGCGCCAAAGCTGTAGAGCACCAGCACGATCAGCACTTGTGCCGATGGCATGGCGCCCAGCATCACGGCAGCACCGGTAAACCAGCTCAATCCTTCGTAGGTCAGGCCGACAACCGCCGGGCCGGTCCAGCCGCTGGTCTTGAAACGGAAGGGCGGCGCGCTGTAGCCCCATGCCAGAGCCAGCCCGACCAGCGCAGCGACAAACACCAGCGGGCCAAGCAGCCAGCCGACCAGCGCCGAAACCACCGTGGCGATCATCGCGATATACAGCCCCCAACGCCCGGCAATGCGGCCGGAGGGGATCGGGCGATCGGGTTCGTTGATGGCGTCGACGTGGCGATCAAACCAGTCGTTCACCGCCTGGCTCGTCCCGCAAACCAGCGGCCCGGCGAGCAGCACCCCGCCCGCGACAAACCACCAGCGGCCATCAAGCCCGACGCCCGAAGAAACGGCACCGCACATGAAGGCCCACATCGGCGGAAACCAGGTTATCGGTTTGAGAAGCTGGACAACGTCCCTCAGCGCCGGAACAGGCGCAGGTCGAGTCGAGACAGCCGAGCGCTCCATATTGTGAGGCTATGCCTGACACATCCATGCGTCAAATAAAATTGACACCATGAATCCGACATGTGCCGATTCTGGAACGAAAAAGCGATTTTGGGGTCAAAAACGGGGTTTCAGGGCTCGCTTCGTCTCATCGGCCAAAAGCGACCGGCAAGAGCAGATCAAAAGGCTGTCGAACGCCTTATGTCCGTTTTGGAACGCCTTCAGCAATCGCCCAAAAAGGCAAGGAAACCAGCCTAGTCAGGATCGCTGTCGAGATTGCCCAGCCCGTGGCGGTGCAGCTTGGAATAGAGGCTCTGGCGTGAAAGGCCCAGGATCTCCGCTGCTGAGGCGCGATTGTCCGAAGTGTATTGCAGGGCCGCCTCGATACACAAACGCTCGATCAGATCGGTGCTTTCACGCACGATTTCCTTGAGCGACATGCGCCCTGCCAGATCGGTCAATTGCTCGACCGAGCGCGGAAGATCCTGCGATCCCGGCGGCAGATCGCGCAAGCGCCGACCAATCGGCCGGATGACAAAGGCATAAAGCCCGCTATCCCCGCCGCTGCGCACCGCCGAAAGCTCAATCGGTTCGCCTTCCATATCGTCTCCGATACGCAAGACCGTGCTGACATTTCGGGCCGCGCCATGCTGGTCGATCTGGCCTTCGATCAGGTCCAGGTCGATACCCGGACGCCCGATCCAGCTCGACATATGGCGCCCGCGCAAGGTGTCCACGCTGGGCGCTTGCACCAGTTCGACAAAGGCGTTGTTGGCGCTGGCGACTTCAAGATTGGCATCCGCGACAACAAAGGCATCAGGCATCTGCTCGACCAGATCGAGCACCGCAGGCGCGCCTTCGCCGTGCTTCTCATGATCGCCGAAAAAGCGCAGAAGCAGGAATTGGCCGCGATCCTGCGAGAACCCTGCGGCAGAGGCCATGACTTTGCGCGAGCCCTTGTCCAATTCGATCTCGATCGGGGATACCGCCGCCGAGGCAAGCGCCGCACCGATCAGCCCTTGCAGGCGATCACGCGAATCCTTGTCGATCAATCCCGGCAGTTTCTTGCCCGGCAAGGTCGCCGGGCGCGCCCCCATCATCGCATGAGCAGCCGGATTGGCTTCCCTGATGCGCAAGGTCGACGCCTCGACGATCAACACCGCCTCGCCCGACAGGTCAAACAGCATACGGTAACGCGCATCAAGCTGGCGCATCCGCAGATAGTCACGCTCCAGCGATTGCTGCACCTGCAACAAGCGTTGCTGCATCTTGCCCGCTTCGCGCAGATCGCGACCGAATGCGATCCGGTGCTCGCCGTTGTTCACGCTGAGGACGGCATAGCGGATCGGCACGTCGCCATCGCGGGTCGGGTGGTTTACATGGCGCCAATGCTGGACTTCGCCGCGACGGGCGGCAGCCAGCATTTCCATGACCTTGGGCCGGCTTTCGACGGTTACCGTCTCGATCCAGTTGGTTCCCTCCCAGCCTTCAAAGCCCGGAAAGTCCTTGGGATCGAATGCGGCATCAAGGATCGTGCCGGTGTCATCGAGGATCAAGGTGATGTCGCCCGCAACCATGGCAAGCTTCATGGCGGAATCGGCGTCCAGCGTGTTGAACAATTCTGCGGCCTTGCCGAAGGGGTTCTTGCCCTCGATGGAATGCTTGCGGGTCAGCATCTATGGCCCACCCTATCTCAGCATGTGCGCACGCACCGCGGCGGACTGGACCAGACGCTGTGCTACTTCGAGGGCGGCACGAGCGTCGGCGCCGGTCCCATCGGCTCCCACTTCGGCAACAATGGCAGGGTTCTGATTTATCATTTGGCCACCAATCAAGATGGAGAGGTGCGGATTGGCAGACACGCTGCGCATCGCTTTGATGAGGTTTTCGAGGGCGGAGCTAGGGCAATCGCGGGATACGGTCAATCCTACGAGGTCGAACGGTTCACGGGAAAGCGTATCGAGCAATTCCTTGCGAAGGGGTTTGGTGACAACAGTGCTGTGCCAGCCGGCGCGCGCGAAGATCTCGTCGATCATCACGGCGCCGAAATTATGGGAGTCACCGGGCATTGGTGAAAACAGCGCGCGCGGGGCGGTGGCATCAGGCTGAAAGCGGTTGGCAGGGGCGCGTGTCGAGATCTCCCGCATCACTTCCTGCAAGCGCCAAGGCCCATAGTGACATCGATGAAATCGCATTCATCGGCATCCCACATTTCACCCAGCTTGCGCGCAGCCGGGGCAAGCAGATCGACAAAAATCGCGTCAACGCTGATCCCTTCGGCCAGAAATGCATCAACCTCGGCAATCAGGCTGCTAGCTTCGAGCCGCAATGGCAGGAGCGCGAAATCATCGGCTCTGGGCGGCGCGATGCGGTTCTTTCCATCATGCAGTTCGTCTGACGATCCGACGGCATGCGCCATCAGCAGGCGCGGTATGATCTCGCCTTCGATAATGGTGTTGATTGAATCATTAGCCAACGGATCCTCGAACCCTTCCTGCTGATCGGGCTCCTGCTTCTTCCGTCCAAGCGGATTGGCCATCACCTTGCGGAGTGCGGCAGAACCCGCACCGATCATTCCTGCCCCTCTTAAGGCTGCCATAGCAGACCCTTCCCGTCTCCCCGGCTGATAGTCTCCGAGGGTGGCGCGGATCGCGTCGAGGCTGGCGAGGCCGGAAGAATCCCGACTCCTGAACCGCCAACGCGCGCACAGTACACAAGAACATCGCCACAGGCAACGCGAACCGACGGGGACATTGGAGACTGTCTAATTTTGTTTACGTCTAATTAGATTGACACTGCTTGGCACATGGGCGTAGGTTCTGAATCTGGCAGCAAAGGCTATCTACGAGGATGAATCGGCAGAATCTCTCTTCCCCCGCCGAGTCGACTCAGTCGATGAAGCGACAAGAAGCAGCAGCGGGGAAAACGACGGCGCTCTACACAAATGCAGAGCGGCAGCGGAGAGACGAGTCGGTCTGGACTGTCGTCCAAGGTGTCCTCGCTCCTTTACAATTCGTGGTCTTCCTCATCAGCCTCGGTCTGGTTGTTCGCACGCTGACAACCGGAGAAGGCGCCTTCGCGGCGGATGCCTCGATCGTGGTGAAGACCCTTGTGCTCTACACCATCATGATCACGGGTTCGATCTGGGAAAAGGTCGTGTTTGGCAAATGGCTGTTTGCCCCGGCGTTCTTCTGGGAAGACGTGTTCTCGATGCTCGTGTTGGCGCTGCACACGCTGTACCTTGTCATGCTTTTCGGCGCGCTCGGAACCATTGAGCAGCGCCTCACGGTCGCTCTTGCGGGTTATGCCGCCTACGTCATCAACGCAGGCCAGTTCCTATGGAAGCTGCGGATGGCGCGGTTGCAGGGGTCGTCCCCCAAGGCGGTGCCCGCATGAGCCCTCCCGACACCATCACTGCCCCCGTCCTGTCCGGCTGCGACGCGCCGCAAGCAAAGGGCGCGCGCCCGGTCTTGCGCGAACGCGGCCAGCGCGAGGTTTTCTGCGGGCTGACCGGAATCATCTGGCTCCACCGCAAGATGCAGGACGCATTCTTCCTCGTCGTCGGATCGCGCACATGCGCGCATCTGCTGCAATCGGCGGCGGGCGTGATGATCTTCGCCGAACCGCGCTTTGCCACCGCAATCATGGAAGAGCGCGATCTGGCCGGCATGGTCGATTGCCAGGATGAGCTGGACCGTGTCGTCACCCGGTTGCTGGAACGGCGCCCGGATATCAAGACGCTGTTCCTTGTCGGCTCCTGCCCGTCCGAAGTGATCAAGCTGGACCTTGCGAAAGCGGCCCAGCGGCTCGGCGCGCAGCACATGCCCAATGTGCGGATCCTGAATTACTCCGGCAGCGGGATCGAGACGACCTTCACCCAGGGTGAGGATGCCTGCCTTGCTGCGCTGGTGCCGGAAATGCCGGTCGCTGGAGCCGACTCGCCCAAGAACCTGCTGCTGGTCGGCTCGCTACCCGACATTGTCGAGGACCAGTTCCTGCGGATCTTCGATCAACTGGGCATCACCAATGTGGCATCCTTCCCCGCGCGCAATGCTCGCGACCTGCCGCCACTGGGTCCGAACACACGTTACCTGCTCGCCCAGCCCTTCCTTGCCGACACGGCGATGGCGCTCGAGGATCGTGGGGCCAAGCGGCTGGATGCACTGTTCCCGTTCGGCGCTGAAGGCACGACAGACTGGCTGAAAGCCGCCGCTCGCGAATTCGGCATTGATGAAATGCACTTCAACAGCGTCGTCGCGCCGGGCCGCGAACGTGCCAAGCGTGCCATTGAGCACACGCGCAGTGCACTGGAAGGAAAGCGCATCAGCTTCCTGCCCGACTCGCAGCTTGAAGTACCGCTGGCCCGGTTCCTCGCAACCGAACTGGGCATGGTCCCGGTCGAAGTCGGCACGCCCTATCTCCACCGCGCACATTGCGAAAAAGAGCTCGCCTTGATCCCGAACGATACGCGGATCAGCGAAGGCCAGCATGTTGATCGCCAGCTGGATCGGGTTCGCGAGGACCGTCCCGATCTGACCGTGTGCGGGCTGGGTCTTGCCAACCCGCTCGAAGCCGAAGGCTTCGCCACGAAGTGGGCGATCGAACTCGTCTTTTCGCCGATCCACGGTTTCGACCAGGCCGGTGATCTCGCCGAACTCTTTGCGCGGCCGCTGCGGCGCCGCGACATGCTGGAGGTGTAGGCAATGCAGCTTTCGGTATGGACATATGAAGGTCCGCCCCACGTTGGTGCGATGCGCATCGCAACCGCGATGAAGGGGTTGCACTACGTCCTGCACGCGCCGCAGGGCGATACCTATGCGGACCTGCTGTTCACGATGATCGAGCGGCGCAGCGCGCGTCCGCCCGTTACCTACACCACCTTCGAAGCGCGCGATCTGGGCAAGGATACCGCGCAATTATTTCAGGATGCCGCGATGGAGGCGGTAGAACGGTTCAAGCCCGAGGCGATCATCGTCGGCGCATCTTGCACGGCGGAACTGATCCAGGACGATCCGGGTGGCCTGTCCGAAGCGATGGACCTGCCCTGCCCCGCAATCCCGCTTGAGCTGCCAAGCTATCAGCGCAAAGAGAACTGGGGCGCTGCCGAAACATTCTACCAGATCGTCCGCAATCTCGCGGACAAAGATGTGACGCCTGCCCCTCGCGATGGGCGCAGGGCGCGCGCCAATATCCTTGGCCCCACCGCGCTTGGCTTCCGCCACCGCGACGATCTGATCGAAATCCGCAAGATCCTTGATCAGTTGGATATCGAGGTGAATCTGGTCGCGCCGCTCAATGCGCGGCCCTCCGACATTACCCGGATCGGCAATGCCGATTTCAACATCGTACTTTATCCCGAAATAGCAGATGAGGCCGCGCGCTGGCTTGAACGCACGTTCAAGCAGCCTGCCGTGCGGACCGTCCCTATCGGTGTGAGCGCCACTAGAGCGTTCATTGCCGACGTCGCCGAGCTGGCAGGTGCAGATCCCACGCCTGCCCTCGGCGACACCCATTCCCGGCTTCCGTGGTGGAGCCGCAGCGTCGATTCGACCTATCTCACCGGCAAGCGCGTTTTCATCTTCGGCGACGCGACCCACGCGGTTGCCGCTGCACGCATTGCCCGTGACGAGCTCGGTTTCGAGGTATGCGGGCTTGGTTGCTACAATCGCGAATTCGCGCGTGAAATCCGTGAGGCGGCCAAGGAATACGGCGTAGAGCCACTGATCACCGACGATCACCTCGCTGTCGAGGACGCGATCATCGAAGCCGCGCCGGAAATGGTGCTTGGCACCCAGATGGAGCGGCACATCGCCAAGCGTTTGGGAATGCCCTGCGCGGTGATTTCCGCGCCCGTTCACGTACAGGACTTCCCAGCACGGCACTCTCCACAAATGGGTTTCGAAGGCGCGAACGTGATCTTCGACACCTGGGTGCACCCGCTGGTGATGGGGCTGGAAGAGCATCTGCTCACCATGTTCCGCGAGGATTTCGAATTCTCCGACGAAGCGGGCGCATCGCACCACGCGGCGCATTCGCCCAGAACAGTGGCCAAGGCCGAGGCGGCGTCGGAGCCCGAGCCGATCGTTCCCGCCAATGACGGTGATTTGTGGACCGACGAAGCGCAGCGCGAGTTGAAGAAGATCCCGTTCTTCGTGCGCGGCAAGGCGCGCCGCAATACGGAAGCCTTCGCCGCTCAGGAGGGTCGCGCCCGGATCGATCTCGAAACCCTGTATGACGCAAAGGCGCACTATGCACGGTAAGGCGGACATCAAGCCGCTTGTCGGTGCTGCGCCCGTCCGGGTTGCGATCATCACGCTCGACAATCATCTGAAAGGCGCAGTGGGACGCGCCGACGCCGTTCTTTCGCGCGACAATATTCACCTATCCCTGCATGCGGCCTCCGAATGGGGAAGCGATAGTGCCGCTCTCGAACAGGCGACGCAGGCAGTCGCCCAGTCCGACATCATCATCGTCACCATGATGTTCCTCGACGATCATGTGCGCATGATCATGCCCGCTTTGGAAGCGCGGCGCGAAGATTGCGATGCGATGGTCTGCCTGATGTCGGCGGGTGATGTCGTGAAGCTTACGCGGATGGGCAATTATCGCATGGATGCCCCCGCCAAGGGGCCTCTGGCGCTGCTCAAGAAGCTGCGCGGATCGAAAAAACAGGGCTCAAGTTCGGGCGCCGGCCAGATGAAGATGCTGCGCCGCCTGCCGAAGATCCTGAAATACATTCCCGGCACGGCGCAGGACGTGCGTGCCTATTTCCTCACGCTGCAATACTGGCTGGCGGGTTCGGACGAGAACGTGATCGCGATGGTGCGCGCGCTGATCGATCGCTACGCCTCGGGCGAGCGCGAAGGGCGGCGCGGCGAAACATCTGCTCCGCCTCCGCTCGAATATCCCGAAACCGGGGTCTATCACCCGCGCGCGCGCCAGCCGATTTCCGACAGCCTGCTGATGCTGCCGCGCGACGGTGCGCACAATCACGGCGGCAAGAACGGCACGGTGGGACTGATCCTGCTGCGTTCCTACCTGCTGGGCAATGATGCCGGCCATTACAACGGCGCGATCGCCGCGTTTGAGGCCGCCGGGCTAAAGGTCGTTCCCGTTTTCGCGAGCGGTCTGGACGCACGGCCCGCCATCGAGAAATACTTTGTCCATCGCGGGCAGGTGATGGTCGATGCAGTCGTCAACCTCACCGGCTTTTCGCTGGTGGGAGGCCCGGCCTACAACGATTCCGAGGCGGCTCGCGGTGTGCTGGGCGGGCTTGATGTGCCTTACGTCGCGGCGCATGCGCTCGAATTCCAGCCGCTCGAACACTGGCGTTCGCGCGAACAGGGCCTGTTGCCGCTCGAAGCGACCATGATGGTGGCTCTGCCGGAACTCGACGGAGGGACTGCGCCGAGCGTTTACGGCGGTCGCTGTGATGCCGGTGGCGGAACCTGTACGGGCTGTGAGCGCCACTGCGCCACGCCAGTTTCCGAAAAGCTCAATCCGATGCGCGATTGCCCAGAACGTGCAGAGGCGCTGGCGGCGCGCGTGGCCAAGCTGATCGCGCTGCGGCGAAGCGATCGTGGCGCACGCAAGCTGGCGATCGTGCTGTTCAATTTCCCGCCCAACGCCGGCGCCACCGGCACGGCTGCATTCCTGTCCGTATTCGAATCGCTCCAGGCCACTCTCGAACGATTGGCAGCAGAAGGATATGCAGTCGAAGTTCCCGAGAACGTCGACGCGTTGCGCGACGCGATTCTCAAGGGCAATTCGGAGCGGTTCGGGTCCGATGCAAATGTCGCGCACCGTGTGCCAGCGGACGAACATGTGCGCCGAGAGAAGCACCTTGCGGAAATAGAGGCTGCATGGGGCCCTGCGCCCGGCAAGGCGCAAAGTGACGGCGCGCATATCCAGGTGCTTGGCGCCCATTTCGGCAATGTCTTCGTCGGCATCCAGCCCGGCTTTGGCTATGAAGGCGATCCGATGCGGCTGTTGTTCGAAGGCAGCTTTGCCCCGACCCACGCCTTCAGCGCCTTCTACCGCTATATACGCGAGGATTTCGGAGCGCATTCGGTCCTTCATTTCGGGACGCATGGCGCGCTCGAATTCATGCCGGGCAAGCAGGCGGGGATGACGGGCGCGTGCTGGCCCGAACGTCTGATCGGCGACCTGCCTAACTACTATCTCTATGCCGCCAACAATCCTTCGGAAGGTTTGCTGGCAAAACGGCGGTCTGCCGCGACCCTGATCAGCTACATGACCCCGCCGCTGGCGCAGGCCGGTCTTTACAAGGGCCTCACCGAGCTCAAGGCCAGCGTCGAACGCTGGCGCGCAAGCACAGACGAGGCCGAGCGCACCGAGCTTGCGGAACTGATCGTCGAGCAATGCGATGCGCTGGATATCGACTGTGGCGAGATCGAGAGCCTTTCGGCCCGCCTCTACGAAATGGAGCGTGCGCTGATCCCGCACGGGTTGCACGTGTTCGGGCGCAATCCGCAAGGTGCAGAGCGCGAGTCCATGCTCGATGCCATGGTCGATGCGAGTGACGTGACCGGCGGTGACAATGATCGCGCGGTCCTCGGCGCGAAACTCGATTCCAGCGACGAACTGGGCGCGCTGATCCATGCGCTTGATGGCTGCTATGTCCAGCCGGCGCCGGGCGGCGATATCGTCGCCAATCCCGATGTCCTGCCGACCGGGCGCAACATTCACGGCTTCGACCCGTTCCTGCTGCCCTCGCGCTATGCTTGCAAACAGGGCGAGGAGCAGGCCAATCGCCTGATCGCACGCCATGTGGAAAGCGGTCAGCCTTTCCCGGAAAGCATCGCGATGGTGCTTTGGGGAACCGACAATCTGAAGAGCGAAGGCGTCCAGATCGCTCAGGTTTTGACGCTGATGGGCGCTCGCCCTCGCAGGGACAGCTATGGCCGCCTGTGTGGTGCCGAATTGATCCCGCTCGAACAACTCGGCCGCCCGCGGATTGACGTGGTGGCCACGCTTTCGGGAATTTTTCGCGATCTCCTGCCGCTGCAAACGCGCATGCTGGCCGAAGCCGCGCTGCTTGCCAGCCAGGCTGATGAGCCGCTGGAATCCAATTTCGTGCGCAAGCATTCCCTCGCCCAGATGGAACGGCACGGCTGCGACATCGAAACCGCCGCCCTGCGCGTCTTCTCGAACGCAGAAGGTGCCTATGGGGCGAATGTGAACCAGATGATCGAAGGCGGCGTCTGGGCCGACCCGGACGAGCTCGCCAATGCGTTCGAGGTGAACAAAGGCTTTGCCTATGGCGTATCGGGCAAACCGGTGCAGCAGCGCGCCCTGCTTCAGAGCGTGCTGAAGGATGTCGATTTCACCTATCAGAACCTCGAAAGCGTCGAGATCGGTATCAATGATGTCGATCAGTACATCGACGGTCTTGGCGGGGTTACCCGCTCGGTTGCGAAGGCCAAAGGTACCGAATCGCCGGTCTATATCCTCGATGCGACGCGTGGCAGCGCCAAGGTGCGCACGCTGTCCGAACAGATCGATTTCGAAACCCGCACCCGCACTTTGAACCCCAAATGGTTCGAAGGCCTGCTGCAGCACGGATACGAAGGTGTCCGGGCAATCGAAGGCCATGTGACCAGCACGCTTGGCTGGTCCGCCACCACCGGTCAGGTCGCGCCTTGGGTCTACCAGAAAATCAGCGAAACATTTGTGCTCGACCCTGAGATGCGCCGTCGTCTCTCCGAGCTCAATCCGAAAGCCTCAGCGCGTGTTGCCGGACGCTTGCTCGAAGCATGCGACCGCAACCTGTGGGAGCCCGACGAGGCGACCCTGGCTGCACTGCGTGAGGCCAATGACGAACTCGAAGACCGCCTCGAAGGCGTTTTCGTGAGCGAATGAGAGAGAGGGATCCAGAACAATGAACCTGCACAATCCGAAATCCGGCTTTTCGAGGCCCGACGGGGAAGGATCTGTTCAGGTCCAGCTCGATCCGCGCGACCAGATCAAGGGTGCAAAGGTTTTCGCCGTCTATGGCAAGGGCGGCATCGGCAAATCGACCACTTCTTCGAACCTTTCGGCGGCCTTTTCGAAACTGGGCCATCGCGTCCTGCAAATCGGCTGCGATCCCAAGCATGACAGCACCTTCACCCTGACGAAGAAGCTGATGCCGACCGTCATCGACGTGCTCGAAACGGTCGAATTCCACAGCGAGGAACTGCGGCCAGAGGACTACATGTTCGAAGGCTATAACGGCGTGATGTGCGTGGAGGCTGGCGGGCCTCCCGCAGGCACGGGCTGCGGCGGCTATGTCGTCGGACAGACGGTGAAGCTGCTCAAACAGCATCACCTGCTGGAAGACACCGACGTGGTGATCTTCGATGTCCTTGGCGACGTGGTGTGCGGCGGTTTTGCCGCCCCGCTGCAACATGCCGAGCGCGCCCTGGTGGTGGCGGCAAACGATTTCGACAGCATCTTCGCGATGAACCGGATCGTCGCCGCAATCGGGGCCAAGTCGAAGAATTACGACGTGCGCCTTGCCGGGGTTGTCGCCAATCGCAGCCGCGAAACCGACGAGATCGATCGGTTCTGCGACCAGATTGGTATGCAGCGCCTCGCCCACTTCCGCGATGTCGATGCGATCCGCCGTTCGCGGCTCAAGAAATGCACCCTCTTTGAAATGGAGGACAGCCCGGAGGTCCAGCAGGCGCAGGACGAATATCTGCGTTTGGCGGCGATGCTCTGGGCCGGGGTGGAACCGAGCACGGCCGCGCCCATGAAGGATCGCGACATCTTCGATTTTCTGGGGTTTGAATGATGGCTACTCGCTCTCCCGAAACACCCTACACGGTACGCCGCGAGGCGCTGGCGACCTATTTCGACAGCACCGCCAAGCAAGCGTGGATCGATCTGACTTCCGACGCGAAAGTCAGCGGCATTCGCGCAACCGTCCGCGCCGGGCGCGAGGAAATGCGGAAAACGCTGCTCGACTGGATGCCGCGTGACCTGCGGCGCACAAAGGTTCTCGACGCGGGCTGCGGCACCGGCGCATTGGCGGTGGCGGCCGCCTGCCGGGGGGCGGAAGTCACCGGTGTCGACGTTGCCGGGGGGCTGGTGGAGGTCGCGAAGGAGCGCGCACCCGGTTTTATCGGCCATGGCCGGATCCGCTGGCGTTCGGGCGACATGCTCGATCCCGCACTCGGCAGTTTCGATCATGTGGTGGCGATGGACTCGCTGATCCACTACGCCCCCGAAGACCTCGTTGATGCGGTGGCACAGCTGGCAGACCGGGCGACAGGCTCGATCCTGTTCACATTCGCGCCGCATACCCGTCTGCTCGGCGCAATGCATTCTGTCGGCAAGGTGTTTCCCAAGAGCGATCGCTCACCTGCAATCGTGCCTGTTTCGGAAACTGAACTGCGCGCACGGCTGGCACGTCTCGATGACTGGAAGATCGGCCGCACGCACCGCGTTTCTTCGGGCTTCTACACCAGCCAGGCGCTGGAACTGGTGAGGCGCGGATGAGCAAGGAAGCCCGCCCCAACGTCAAAGTCAGTCAGGCCATGATGGCCTTGCTGCCGTTTGCCGATGCGGCGAGCACCGAATTGCCGCTAGGACGGCTGCTGCGTCTTGCCCTGTTCCAGGTCAGTGTCGGTATGGCGATGGTGCTGCTCAGCGGCACGCTCAACCGGGTGATGGTTGTCGAGCTGGGCACACCGACATGGCTGGTTGCGCTCTTGATCGCGGTTCCATTGGTCGCCGCGCCTTTCCGCGCGCTGATCGGACACAAATCGGATCGGCACGTGTCGGCGCTGGGCTGGCGGCGTGTTCCGTACATCTGGTTTGGTACCTTGATGCAGTTCGGAGGGCTGGCCTTCATGCCCTTTGCCCTGCTCCACCTCAGCCGTCCGGAAAACTTCGTGCTGGGGCTTGTGGCCGCAGCGGCAGCATTCCTGCTGACCGGAACCGGCTTCCATGTGACCCAGACAGCGGGACTTGCACTCGCCACCGATCTCGCGCCTGACGACAAACGCCCGCGTGCGGTCGCGCTGCTTTACGTCATGCTGCTGGTCGGCATGATGATCTCCGCTTTCGTGATCGGTGGGCTGCTGATCGACTTTTCGCCGATGCGGCTGGTGCAGGTTATCCAGGGCGCGGCGGTGCTTACCTTCGTGCTCAATCTCACCGCGCTGTGGAAGCAGGAAGCACGCGCGCCTGATCGCACCAAGCCGCAGCCCGATGCACCCAGTTTCGGCGAGTTGTGGCATGCATTTGTCCGCGATGGCCGCAACGCGCGGCTGCTGACCGCGATCGGCATCGGGGCCGCGGGCTTTGCCATGCAGGATGCCCTGCTCGAACCCTTTGGCGGAGAAATCCTTGCCATGTCGGTCGGCGCGACAACGACTTTGACCGGCGCATGGGCATTCGGATCGCTTGTCGGTTTCATGCTCTCCGGTCGCTGGCTGTCACGCGGAGGCGATCCCCTGCGTATTGCCGGGCTCGGGCTTGTTACCGGGATCAACGCGTTCCTGATCGTCATGTTCGCCGCACCCTTTGGCTCCCCGGCGATGCTTTACGTTGGGGCCACCCTGATCGGCCTTGGCTTGGGCCTGTTTTCGGTCGGCACGCTCATCGAGGCAATGAACCTCACCAAGAGCGAAACCGCCGGACTGGCGCTGGGCGCATGGGGTGCAGTTCAAGCAACCTGCGCAGGAGCCGGGATCGCGCTGGGAGGCGCGCTGCGAGATATCATTGCTGCAATCGCCATAAATGCCGATCCGAGCGCCGCAATCGCGACCCGGGCCACCGGATACACCACTGTCTACATGATCGAGGTGCTGCTGCTGCTGGCAGGCCTCGCCGTGATCGGACCGCTTGTCGGACGTTCCGACGAAGATTCCATCAATCCGCGGGATAGCGCGGACCAGAAGTTTGGTCTGCGTGAGTTCCCGACATGACCGCGTGCCCAAAGCAATTCGGGGGGACGGCGCAGTCGAACCCGGGGACAGCCGCCACTGCCCCCAAGCCAATGAAGGGAAAGTAGAATGGGTAACACTTACATTGCAGGGGTATTCGACGTTGCAGAACTGTCGTTCATCCTCTTCTTCATCTTCTTCGTGGGCCTCGTGGTCTATCTGAACCGCGAAAGCCGCCGCGAAGGCTATCCGCTCGAACACGAACAATCCGGCGCCGTGCAGCCGGGCGTTCCGCTAACCGATGGCACCAAGAAGACCTTCAAGCTGCCGCATGGTCGCGGCACCTACACACCCGAAGATCTGCCGCGCGATCCGGTGAACATCGCAGCCAAGCAGGCCTTCGGCGCACCAGGTGCTCCGTGGGTTCCCACGGGTAATCCGATGGCCGACGGCCTTGGTCCGGCAGCCTATGCCAATCGCAACGACTATCCCGATCTGACGTTCGATGGTCGTCCGCGTATCGTGCCCATCGGCAACAGCCACGAAATCGAGATCGCTCCGAAAGATCAGAACCCCGTAGGCCTGCCGGTCTATGCCGCGGACAAGAAGCTGGCCGGTACGGTGAGCGATGTCTGGGTCGACCAGTCGGAGCACATCATCCGCTATCTCGAAGTGACGACCAATTCAGGCAAGAAGGTGCTCGCCCCGATGTTCGTCTGCGCCGTTCAGGGCAAGAGCTGGCTTGGCGGCATCATGCCGATCGTCGACGATCAGGTTCCGCTGATCGATATCGATGCGATCCGCGCCGACCAGTTCGACGCGGTGCCTGAACTTGCCACTCCGGGCCAGATCACCCGGCTCGAGGAGGACAAGATCATGGCCTATTACGGTGGGGGTTACATGTATGCGACCCCGGAGCGGGCTGAACCATGGCTGTAACGCTCAAGCCCGAAGACGAAACCGAGGCCGGTCCCAGTGCCCATGGAGACCCCATGGGTACGCCGACCCTGGATGAAAAGGTGTTGTGGAAGGGCCAGCCAGATCTGGCGGTCCTTTCACGAACCGCCTTTCACACTCGCACGGTGGGCCTGTATTTCGTCGCGCTGATCGCGATTTCCGCAATCCTCGGAAACATCACGACCGCGATCGTTTGCGCGGTTCTGGGGGTTGCAGGCGTTGCCGTTCTACATACCCTTGCATGGGTATCGCGGCGCACGACACTCTACATCCTGACCGACACGCGTCTGATCATGCGGATCGGAATGGCGCTTGAAACGCGGATCAATGTGCCGCTCAAACATGTGCTGTCAGCCGATCTCAAGATGCGGGGCAAGGAACACGGCGATATCGCGTTGAAAATCGGCGGCGAACGTCTGCTCGGCTTTTTCCTGCTGTGGCCGCATACGCGCCCCTGGCACTTTGCCCGGCCCGAACCGATGCTACGCGGCATTCCCGATGCGCAAAAGGTCGCAGCCTTGCTGGCGGATGCTTGCGCGAATGTCGTCCAGATCGAGCGAAATTTGACCGAGATCAATGTTTCGCAACCTCAGAGCGTCCAGCAACAGGATGCCGCTGCGCGGCCTTCGCGCGGGCCATCGAGCTTGCCTGAAAGCAGCAGCGGCGGATTGGAAGGAGCACCGGCGTGATCGTACGCGAATATGAAGAGGACGAAATCCACGTCCACAAGGTGCCCCTGATACTTATGGGCGGGCTGATTGCGATCACGCTTGCGCTGACGGCATCGGTCTCATTCGGCTTCTTTGAGCGGCAGGCGATTCCCGACCTCGCCCGGACCGAGGCCGGGACGACGATGACGGCGACCCGTTCGCTGCAATTCTATGATGAAGCGGACGGAACCGTCCGGGTCGAGGACGCTTCGACCGGCGAGGAAATCGTCAGCTACGGCCCCGGCACCGGTGGCTTCGTGCGCACCACCATGCGCAGTTTCGCCCATCAGCGCCGCATTCGCGGCATCGGCCGGGAAACACCGTTCGAGCTGATCCAATGGGACAATGGCTCGATCACACTGCGCGATCCGACCACTGGAAAAGGCGCGGAACTATCGGCATTCGGCCCCGGCAATCACAAGACTTTTGCCGACATGCTGGAAAAGGAGGCGCGCTGATGGGTGCTGCGACAGTCAAGGGATCGGCTGCGTCGAAGAGTCGCGGAGCGCGACAGTTCGATACCCCGTGCTTAATCACCGTGGAGCAAAGCTCCGACCATTTTCACGCGCATGTCGATCTGGCCGGCGATATCGAGATGGAGCCGGGGGACAAGGTGCTTGTCCACGGCGATCCGATATCGATCCCGTTCGGCAGCAGGCAGGTGTTTGAACGCACCGCCACAATTACCCGCGCAGGGCCGCTTGCCCGCGCCCTCACCCGTCTCGCCGCCTATTTCGATCTGGCCGAGCTTTACGAGGTGAGCTTCAACGCCGGGAGGATCAAATGAACGCATACAAGCCCATGACCAGCGAGGAGGCGATGGAACTCGCCACTCAGGACACGATGCTGACCCCGCGTTTCTACACCACCGATTATGACGCGCTGGATGCGATCGACGTGTCGCCCGTGCGTGAAGAGTGGGACGCCCTTATCGCGGAAATGATCGGCGATCCGAACAAGAAGCACTTCAAGCACAACGACAGCTTCAAGGGTGTGATCGAAGGGCTCGACCCGGCGCTGCGCAAGGAATTCACCGATTTCCTCGTCAGCTCGATGACGTCGGAGTTTTCGGGCTGCGTGCTCTACGCCGAAATCGCCAAGCGGACGAAGAACCCGGACGTGAAACAGCTGTTCAAGCTGCTGGCTCGCGATGAAAGCCGCCATGCCGGTTTCATCAACGAAAGCCTGAAGGATGCCGGGATCGGCGTCGATCTCGGCTTTCTGACCCGGACCAAGAAATACACCTATTTCAAGCCGAAGTTCATTTTCTACGCGGTCTACCTGTCGGAGAAGATCGGCTATGCGCGGTACATCACGATCTACCGGCATCTGGCGCGCAATCCGGAAAACAAATTCCACCCGATCTTCGACTGGTTCGAGGAATGGTGCAATGACGAGTTCCGCCATGGCGAAGCCTTCGCCATGCTGCTGCGCTCCGATCCGAAGCTGCTGGAAGGCGCGAACAAGCTGTGGGTGCGGTTCTTCCTGCTGTCGGTCTATGCCACAATGTACGTGCGCGACCATCAGCGACCCGTGTTCCACAAGGCGCTGGGCGTTGATCCGACCGAGTATGACTACAAGGTGTTCGACATCTGCAACCAGATCAGCCGCCAGGTCTTCCCGGTGGAACTGGACACCGATGATCCCGTGTTCCGGCGCAAGATGGAAGCCCTGCGTCAGGCCGCTCTACGGATTGAGGACGGCAAGGAACAAGGCGGCATCACCGGCTTCGCCAAGCGCATCAGCGGCATGGCCGGAGCCGGATTTAATTTCGCGCGGATGTATTTCCACCGCACCAAGCCGAACACTCTCCCGCAATCCATCCGGCTTTATCCCGCATGGTAGACTGGCATGGCCATATCGTGCCGTTCATCGTGACGGTGGCCATATGGTTCATGGCGACCGGGCTGATTGCCTGGGCGGATAATCGTGAGCGCGCGACCTTCAGGCGCAGCGTGATGATTGGCGGGATCGGCGGGATCATTGGCCTGATCGCAATCCTGATCGCATCGCAATTCGTGACCGCACTGGCGGTATATTCGGCGTTTGCCGGGGCTTTGCTGGTCTGGGGCTGGCACGAAATCGGCTTCCTCACCGGGGCGGCAGCCGGCCCCCGGCGGGTTGCCTGCGAGCCGGAAGCGCGCGGGTTTGACCGCTTCACGCAAGCCAGCGCGACCGTGATCCATCACGAAATCGCTCTCGCGCTGACAGCGCTGATGCTGATTTCCTTGTCTTGGAACGCCCCCAACCAGATCGGCGCGATGATTTTCGTGCTGATGTTCGGGCTGCGGCTGTCGTCGAAGATCAATCTGTTTGTCGGCGTGCCCAATTCGACGACGGAGATGCTGCCCGCGCATCTCGACTATCTGAAGAGCTATTTCGGGCGGAATCGTATGACCTGGCTGCTGGCCGTATCGATTGCGCTGATCCTGGCGCTGGCCTGGCAATTCGCTGGTTACGCGATGGCCGCCCCTACGGGCAGCCCGGAAATGGTGGGCGCCAGCCTGCTGACCGCGCTGTGCCTGTTGGGCGCGCTCGAACACCTGTTTCTGGCCCTGCCATTCCGCGACGGAATGCTGTGGGGCTGGGCGTTCACACGGCGGGGCGCCGTGCGAGCCAAGAAGATACAATGAGATGCAAACAGAGGGTAAAGTGATGGACTTCGAAGCCTATTTCGCCAGCGAGCTGGACAGCGTGCGCGAAGAAGGGCGCTACCGCGTCTTCACCGATATCAAGCGGCACCGGGGCAAATTCCCGCATGCAACCCGCTTTATCGAAGACGAGACGCAGGCCGTCACCGTCTGGTGCTCGAACGACTATCTCGGCATGGGCCAGCATCCCAAGGTGCTTGAAGCCATGCACAATGTGCTCGACGAATGCGGAGCGGGTGCCGGGGGCACGCGCAACATTTCGGGTACGAACCATTATCATGTCGAACTGGAAGCGGAGCTCGCCGATTTGCACGGCAAGGAAAGCGCGCTGCTGTTCACCAGCGGATATGTATCGAATTGGGCGGGTCTGGGAACGCTCGCGGCCAAGATCCCGGGCTGCGTAGTCTTCTCAGATTCGCTCAACCACGCTTCCATGATCGAGGGAATCCGTCACAGCCGTGCGCCCTACAAGATATGGAAACACAACGACGTCGAGGATCTCGACCGTCATCTGTCCGAATTCGGACCCGAAGTGCCCAAGCTGGTCGCCTTCGAAAGCGTCTATTCGATGGATGGAGACATCGCCCCCATCGCCGACATTCTCGATGTTTGCGAGAAGCACGGGGCGATGAGTTATATCGATGAAGTCCACGCTGTCGGTCTGTATGGCCCGCGCGGCGGCGGCGTCGCCGAACGTGAAGGCTTGATGGACCGGATCACCGTGATCGAAGGCACGCTGGGCAAGGCTTATGGCGTGATGGGTGGCTATATCGCCGCCAGCCGCAATCTGGTCGATTTCGTGCGCAGCTTTGCCAGCGGCTTCATCTTCTCCACCGCCCTGCCCCCGGCCGTCGCCGCGGGCGCCGCAGCCAGCATCCGCCACCTCAAGGAAAGCAGCGCGGAACGCGATCTGCAGAAAGAGCGGGTGGAGCAGGTGCGTCGCAAGCTGGACATGATGGGCATCCCCCATCTCGCCAACCCCAGCCACATCATTCCGGTAATGGTGGGCGATGCGCACAAGTGCAAACGGATCAGCGACTGGCTGATGGACAATCACGGCATCTATGTGCAGCCGATCAACTATCCCACAGTTCCCGTCGGAACCGAGCGTCTGCGGCTTACGCCTTCGCCGGTGCATGACGATGGCGATATCGATCGACTGATCAACGCGCTGAGCGAAATCTGGTCGCAGTGCGAACTGGCGAGGATGGCTACGGCTGCCTGATTTTTGCTTCGTCAGGCGCGGCGGGTGCGGGATCGAACATTCCGCGCGCCCGCGCCTCGGCGAAAATCTCGACGAACTTGGGATTGCCAAGGCCCGGATGACGGGCCTCCAGGGCGAAGGGCAGATTGGCAGTCTTGCCCTCGCCTTCGACGATCACAACGCCCACCATGCCGGCCGCATAGTGCGGGATGCATTGATATCCGTAGACGCCCGGCTTTGGCAGGACGTAACGGATTTCCTCGTTGACCTCGCCTTCCCATCCCTTTGCCCCGTCAGGCAGCATAGTGGCGATGGACGAAGACTGGTGACTGGGCTCAGTCGGAATGAACCGGATCGTATCGCCAACCTTCGCACTGACGAGGTTCGGTTTGAACACGTGCATGCGTGACGAATTCTCAGGATCGACAGTGTACATGTAAATGTCGATGACCCGCCCGTTGGGCTCGACTTCCGGACCTTCGATTTCAGGGGTCGGCGCGGCTTCAACTTCTTCGGCAGGAATGCCGCCGGCCTGATTGCAACCGCCGAGCAGCGGTATCGCCGCCGTTGCTGCAAGCCCAAGGGCCAAGGTTGTAAGCCGCCGCATCAGTAGTTCGCTCAAGCCCCAGAAACGGCTTGCCCCGCGGAACCGAAGGAAATCGGGACCGCGGGGCAAGACCATGTCAGAAGATGCTGATTGCTTATTCGCCGTTGGTCTGGAGATAAGCAATGAGGTCAGCGCGATCCTGCGGGTCCTTGAGGCCCGGATAGGCCATGCGGGTCCCCGGCATGTATTCACGCGGTGCTTCGAGGTATTCGAACAGCACTTCGGGCGTCCAGGTCAGGCCGCTGCCTTTGTTGGCGTCCGAGTAGTTGAAGCCTTCGATCGAGCCGGCGGCACGGCCAACAACGCCGTAGAGCGACGGGCCAACGCCGTTCTTGCCTTCTTCGATCAGGTGGCAGGTGCGGCACTGCGCGAACACGGTTGCGCCGGCAGCGGCATCGCCGGTGAGGTCAGCGAAAGCGACATCGGCAGCCGGCTCGGGAGCGGGCTCTTCAGCAGCCGGTTCGGCTTCTGCAGTGGCTTCGGTTTCGGCCGGTGCTTCTTCCGGAGCGTTGCCGCCGCCACAGGCGGAAAGCGCAACCAGACCGGTCATTGCGACGGTGCTCAGAATAATCTTACGCATAGTGATCTTCTTCCCTTTTTCTTTGGCAGACCCTCCCGCGTCACCACAGACTTTTAATGCGTTGTTTCAGAAAGATTTTTCCCGAAACATCAAAAGCCTGCGCGGTCCCACCACGAGTGATCTCCTTCCCGTAACGCACCAGAAAGAGATGGGTTTCGCAAAAAATGCATTCGCTTTCGCCTCTTCCTATTGGGGTGTGCGTGATGCTGCCCGCTACAGGATCGCGATTGCCTAACGCAGAACCATCGCTAAACAGGCCAGCATGAAAAACCTTGCATGGCACACCAAGCTCGTCCTGGCGATGATCGCCTTTCTCCCGATCTATTTCATGATCGCTGCCTTGGGCACGAAGATCGGCCTTTGGAGCTGGCAGACGGGACTCGGCGCGATGACATTCTCCGCCGGGCCCTACCTGCTCGGCATCGTCGCTGTGGTGGCGCTCATTTCGCTGGTAATCGGTTTACTGAAAAAGCCGCGGCTCAAGCTTGTGATCGCGATCGCAACGCTGGGCGTCCTTATCCCGGCGGGAATGTTCCTTAGCTTCATGTCGGTGCGTTCAACAGCTGGAGAGAATCCGATCCACGATGTCGCAACCGACACCGCTGATCCCCCGGCCTTTTCCGCCGAAACGATGGCAGCACGCGCCGAAAGCGGAGCCAATCCGCTGAGCGATTATCAGGTGCCGCTGGGCGAGCTGGAACTTTACAAGGGCAGCGCGCCTGAACTGGCGATCAAGAGCCACGCGCAGATCATCAACGACACCTACGCCAACCTGTCACCGCTCCCGCTTGGCGGAGCGAGCCAGGCCGATGCCGTCGCTGCCGTCGCTGCCGCCATGGGCAGCATGGGCTTTTCCGACATTCGCCAGAACGCCGAGGAAGGCCGGGTCGAAGGCGTGGCGGAAACATTCTGGTTCGGGTTCAAGGATGATGTGGTTGCCCGGATAGGGGAGAACGAAATCGATTTCCGTTCTGTCAGCCGCGTGGGCCGCAGCGATCTGGGCGCCAATGCCAAACGGATTGGCGAACTGCGGGAGCGGGTTGCCACCCAGATCGGCCAGCGTTGATCGCTAGCGGAACTGCGTGACGGCCATCGCGCTGCGCTGAAACACCGTCAGCACACAGAGCGCGGCGTAGCCATAGGCGATCACCCCGAACCAGTGCGGGAACAGGCACATCGCGATGAACACCGCGATCGTCTCGGCCCCTTCGGCCAGCCCGGTCGAATAGAAGAAGCTCTTCTTGCCGTGCTTTTCCGTTTCCTGGCCACGCTTGGCCGCGATCACGGCAAAGGCAAGGAAACTCACGCCCGTCAGCACGAAGCTTGCAACCAGTACCAGGGCCGGCATTGCGTTGGCCGGGGCCATGATGCCGAAGGCGAACGGGATCGACACGTAGAAGGCGAAATCGCCGACGATGTCGAAATACCCTCCCAGATCGGTCGGAGCGGTGGCCCGCGCAACCGCCCCGTCCAGCCCGTCAGCCAGACGATTGGCGATAATCAGGGCAAGCCCAAGCCATAGCTCGCCAAAGGCGATCGCAACGGCCCCGCCCAGCCCCAGCGCCAGTCCGGCGAAAGTCAGCACATTGGCGCTGACACCCCATCCCGCGATCACGCGGCCAGCGCGATTGAGCGGCGGATCGATCAAAGGCCTCAATCGCGCATCAAGCATCAGCCAATGCCCCCAAACGTGACGAGCCCGATCCAAGCCCCCGTCATCGCACTCGCCAGATTGCCGGCGATCCAGCTCTTGATCCCCAGCCCTGCAGCCTCGGCCCGGCGTTCCGGGCAGAGCGTGCCGATGGTCGAAACCAGCAGGCCGACGCTGGCAAGGTTGGCGACACCGCACAGCGCATAGGTGACGATCAGCAAGCTCCGTGGCCCGAGCGTCCCTTCAGGCAGAGCGGCAAGCTCGAGATAGGCGACATATTCGTTGAGGATCGCCTTGGTCCCCATCAGACCGCCCGCAGCCTGCGCTTCGGCCCAGGGCACGCCGATGGCCCACATGAAGGGGGCCAACAGCCAGCCGAAAAGGCGCTTGAGCGTCAGCGGCTCGTCACCCACCATGGGTAGCAGAGCGAGCACCTGATCGGTCAGCGCAACCAGCGCGAACACCACGATGATGACCGCTATCACAGCCAGGAAAAGCTGCATCCCGTCCATTGTCCCTTTGACGATGGCATCGATGCTGTTGTCGTATTTGAGACCCACATCTTCAGTATCCGCTTCGGTCCCCTGCTCCCCCGCCGATCCCGGAACCATGAGTTTCGCAATCAGCAGGGCCGCGGGCAGAGAGACAAGCGAAGCCGAAATCATATGCCCAACGGCATCGGGCACGGTTTCGCGCAGGGTAGTGGCGTATAGGATCAGGATCGCTCCGCTGATCGTCGCCATTGCGAGGACCATGACCTGAAACAGTTCGGCCCGGCTCATCCGGGAGAAATAGGCGCGCACCACAAGCGGGCTTTCAACCACGCCGAGGAACATGTTGGCCCCGCCTGAAAGCCCCACAACCCCGCTCACCCCGAGGCTGCGCCGCAGCAGGAACGACAGGCCGTTCACCAGCCAGCGAAGCACGCCCCAATGCCAGAGCAATGCCGCGAGGGCTGAGAACACGATCACCAAAGGCAATATCTGAAAGGCAATGATAAGAGGTGGTTGCGCACCCTCTTTCAATTCGAATGGCAAGTCTGCGCCGCCAAGATAGCCGAACATGTATGACGATCCGGCGAGCGTCGCCCGCTCTATCGCCGCCACGCTTTCATTGGCGAGCGTTACGATGTCCCAGACAAAGGGCACGCGCACGATCATCACCGCCAGAACAAATTGCAGGGCAAGCGCGCCGGCAATCCACCGCCAGCCGGGACGCTCGCGGCGATCCTCGCTCAGCGCCCACGCCAGCGCGAGCAGCAAGGCAATGCCGAAAATCCCGCGCAGCTGATCGAACAGGTCCACCGGTTCAGCCCCGCCGCCATGCGTGGTATTTTTCCACCCATCCAAGCAGTCCCTCGGGCTTGTTCGCCTTCTTCCAGTTTCCTGCGGCAAACTTGTTCGCTTCGGCCATGGTGGGGTAGGAGTGGATTGTGCCGAGGATCTTGTTGAGGCCGATGCCGTGCTTCATCGCCAGCACATATTCGGCGAGCAATTCGCCCGCATTGGCGCCGACAATGGTTGCGCCAAGGATGCGATCCTTGCCCGACGCGGTCAGCACTTTGACGAAGCCTTTGGTTTCACTTTCGGCAATCGCCCGGTCGAGATCGTCGATTTCATATGTCGTCACATCGAAAGCGACGCCCTGTTCGCGCGCTTCGGCTTCGTTGAGGCCGACGCGGGCAAATTCCGGGTCGAGGAACGTCACCGCCGGGATCACGCGATAATCGGCCTTGAACTTGCGGAAGGTGCCGAACAGCGCATTGACGCTGGCATACCATGCCTGATGGCTAGCGGTATGGGTGAACTGGTAAGGCCCGGCCACATCTCCTGCGGCAAAAATGTTGGGGAATTTCGTGGCGAGGAATTCGTCGGTGCTGACGGTCTTGTCCGTGTCGATGCCGAGCGTTTCCAGCCCGAACCCGGTCAATCGTGCCTTGCGCCCGACAGCGACGATCAGCGTGTCGAACGGGACTTCGCTTGCGCCGCCATCCTGGCTCTCGGTTATCAGAACGCTGTCTGCGACCTTCACCGCCTTGTGACCGGTCAGCACGGTGACGCCCGCCTCCTCCAGCACGGCTTTTGCCAGCGATGACACATCTTCGTCCTCGCGCCCCAGCAGCCTGTCCGCCATTTCGACCTGAGTCACTTTCGAGCCAAGCCGCGCAAGTGCCTGACTCAATTCACAACCAATCGGCCCGCCACCAAGCACAACGACTTTGCCGGGTGCCTGATCCATCTGGGCAAACGCATCCCACAGCGTCTCGCTGGTAAGATAGCCCGATTGCTCGACCCCTTCGATCGGCGGCACAACCGGTTCCGCCCCGCTGGCGATCACGATGCTGCGAGTAGTAAGCCGCTGCGTCTCTCCATTGTTGCGGGCGATTTCGACCGTCCATGGATCGATGATGGTGGCATAACCCTTGACCACATCGACGCCGAGATCGGTGTAGCGCTCTACGCTGTCGTGCGGCTCGATCGCCTTGATCACCTCCATCACCCGCGCCATCGTTTGCTTGAACGGTATCTGCGGCTCTACCGGGGTTATGCCGTATCGATCAGCGTTGCGCATGACGCTGGCGACCTTGGCGCTCTTGATCAGCGCCTTGGACGGCACGCAGCCGGTGTTTAGGCAATCGCCGCCCATTTCCTTCGCCTCGACCAGCGTCACCTTTGCCTTCACCGTGGCGGCGATATAGGCCGAAACGAGGCCCGCTGCGCCGGCACCGATCACCACCAGATTCCGGTCGAATTTCGCCGGGCGCTTGAATCCGGCATAGACCCGGCGGCGCTTGATGATACCGATGATCCCCTTAGCGATCCACGGCACCAGCGCGAGCAGCAGGAAAGAGACAAGCAGCGCCGGAGAGAGCAGATCTTTCACGTCGCTAATTGCAGCGAGCCGCGTGCCGGCGTTCACATAGACAACAGTGCCGAGCAGCATCCCCATCTGGCTGACCCAGATATAGGTCCAGGTGCGGATGCGCGTCAGGCCCATGACGAGATTGATCGCGAAGAACGGGATGTAGGGGATCATCCGCAGGGTGAAGAGATAGAAAGCCCCGTCCTTTTCAAGCCCGGCGTTCATCGCCTTGAGGCGCTCGCCGAAACGCGCCTCGATGCTGTCGCGCAGCACGTAGCGCGAGGACAGGAAGGCCAGCGTGGCCCCCAGCGTCGATGCGAAAGAGACGAGGATCGTGCCTGTCACCAGCCCGAACAGCGCACCTGCGGCCAGCGTCATGATGGCGGCCCCCGGCAGCGACGCCGCCGTCACCGCGACATATATCAGGAAAAAGGCACCCAGCACCCATGCCGGGTTCTCGGCATAGAAGCCCTGAGCCTGATCGACGACCCGTTTTATCCCGTCGAGAGTCAGATATTGCCCCAGATCGAACAGGAAATAGGCCGCCACCAGCGCGCCAATCGCAAGAATGATCAGTATTTTCTTCATCGGGTTCCTTTGAACGCAGTCATTCGCGCGATTTCGCTCCGGGGTTACCCGGGTTTTGCCAAAGCGGCGTATTGGGAAAGCCAGCGATTGTCGATCCAGTGTTTCAGTCGTGAAACCCATCGCCCTTGCGCGGCAAACGGGCCATAGCTGGCGATGGCCTCTCCCCGGCCCGTGGACATGAGATAGAGATTGTTCCAGCGCGGCGTGTAGCTGCGCCGCGGGGCATGGCCGGCAGCCATCAACCGCAAGTTGTCAGCGAGAACCGGCCCGGCAAAGACCGCATGGACACCCGAATGCACGATCCGGCGATCCTGGCGCGCGGCGACATCGCCAACGGCAAGGACATGCGGGTGCGAGATCGAGCGTTGAAACCGGTCCACCGCAATGAAGCCGTTTTCATCGCAGGCCAGTCCGCCTTGTGCGGGCCATGCCGGCGCTCCGCTACCCATCGCGGCGACGATCAGGTCAACCGGTTCGCATGAAGCACTTTCGACATAGAGCAGCCCTGCCTTGATCGAGGCATCGCCGACGATGACCTCGATGCCCTGCCGTTGAAGTTCCGCCTGCACCTTGCTCCTGACAGGCGCGGCGAAATCGGGCAACAAACCCGCAGCACCCGTCACAAAAGCGATATCGGGCTGGTGCTTGAAGCGGACCGCATTGCGCAAGCCAAAGGCAAGCTCCGTTCCCCCGGCGCCCCCTCCGATCACAGCGATGCGCTTAGCCGCGCTGTTACGGCCAAGCTCATCAACGAAGCGATCTATCGGTCTGATATCGATAATCCGCGGATCGTCGCCCAGCAGCTTTGCGGCTTGCCCGACACCCCCGGTATCAATCGAGGCAATGTCAAACGGGAGCTCAAAGCCTTGCTCACCTCCGATAACCCGCGCGTCGGGATCGATTAGGGCACAGTGATCAAGCACCAGATCAGCCCCTGCGCGGGCCGCAAGTCCGGACAAGTCGACCAAACCGGTGTCCCGGTCATACTCTCCTGCGATCCAGCCCGGCACCGTTCCCGAATAGCGCAAGTGCCGGTGCGGCGTGATCAAGGTCGCGCGGGCGCTTGGCAGACCCTTCCTGATCCAGTCTGCGAGGACTGCCAAATGTGCATGGCCGCCTCCGATCAAGAGAATATGCGCTGCGCGATCAACCATCCGAATTGCCGCCTCCGCAAACCCCATTGAACATGAAATACGGAACTCCCAATTGCCAGCCGCGATCAGGAACCCCTAGCCCCCTTAGGCGTTCGAACCCATTGAAGGTAACACCAATCTTGCCCCCTCCGCCGGTTTTTGGGGATCCCGGCACCTTTCCAGGATTGGTCGACCAACTTTTGCTGATTGGACGGTACGGCAGTCATGGCACTTGAGTCCCCGAGTTATGGAACTCGGCTTTCCCTCGTAAAATTCTTCAGGCGCTTCTTCGAGATTCTCCGGCCCGAAGGCAGCTTCTACTGGCTGGCGATCATTTACGGCATCGGGATCAGCCTGCTTTCGCTTGCCACGCCGATTTCGGTGCAGATGCTGGTCAACACGGTGGCGAACACCGCGCTTACGGCACCGCTGGTGATGCTTTCGCTGACACTGTTCGGACTGCTCATCATCTTCGGGCTGCTTTACGCCTTGCGCATCCATCTCATGGAACTGTTCGCTAGGCGGTTCTACGCCCGCATGGTGGCGGAAATCACGCTGATTTCTGTCTACGCTCAGAACCCGTTCTTCAGCGACAACAAGCGCGGTGCGCTTTTCAATCGCTATTTCGACGTGATCAATGTGCAAAAGGCGCTGCCGGTGCTGTTCATCGGCGGGTTCAGCGTGGTTTTGCAGGTGGCGGTCGGTTTTGTGCTCGTCTCGCTCTATCACCCGCTGTTTCTGGTTTTCACCCTCGTCATGTCGGCGCTGATCTGGGTCATCTGGCTGATTTGGGGCGCACGCGCGGTCCGGACCGGGATCGATCTTTCGCATGCCAAGCACGGCACGGCTGACTGGCTTGAAACGATCGGCGGATCGAATGGCTTTTTCAAATCGCAAAGGCGCATCGATTACGCGCTTGATCGTTCGGATCAGCAGACCCACGAATATCTGAAAGAGCGCAAGCGCCACTTCCGCCAGCATTTCGCCCAGACGCTAGCCTTCCTGCTTCTTTATGCCGGTGCCAGTGCTGCGCTGCTTGGCCTTGGAGGCTGGCTGGTAATTCAGGGACAATTGACCCTCGGGCAGCTGGTGGCTGCCGAACTGGTCCTGTCGGTGGCCTTCTTCGGCGTGGCGCAATTGGGCACCTACCTCACCTATTTCTACGATCTGTGCGCCGCCGTTGAGGAACTGTCCTTGTTCTACGATGTCGAACAGGAAGAGGTCGCTGGCGAGAACCCGATCAGCGGGCTTGATCACACGCTCGTTTTCAAGGGGGCCACGGGCATCGCCCGCCAGCGCGAGGCCGAATTCAACCTTGAAATCCCGAGCGGCGCAATCGTGATGGCGGCCGCGAGCGACCACGGCGTGCAGCGGCTTTTCACCAACCTCCTCAAGATGCACGAACGTCCGAAGGCCGGGTTCCTGACGATGGGCGGGGTCGATTTCAAGGACATCGAATCCTACAATTTGCGCAAGGACGTGCATGTGCTCGACCGGCCCACCTTTGTCGGCATGACGATCCGCGAATATCTCGGCCTTTCCTGTCCCGATACCGCCAGCAAGCGCATGGTTGCCGCGCTGGAGACGGTCGGGCTGACGGAGACTGTATCAAGCTTCGAGAAAGGCCTCGACACCCCTATCGCGCACAGTGGATGGCCGCTTTCCTCGGTTGAGCTGCAGCAGTTGAAACTGGCGAACGCCTTGCTGGAACAGCCGCGCATTCTCGTTCTGAGCCGACTGTTCGACCTGCTCGACGAAGAACATATCGCCCGCGCGATCGAGGAATTGCGCTCACAGGCCTATTCGACGGTGATCTATTTTTCGAGCCGCAGGATCGACCTTGGCTTCGACAGGTTCCTGTACCTCGAAGCGAAGCAGCAAACGTGGTTTGACGATTTCGAGCAATATTGCCTTGCTCTCAAAGGCGGTGTCGAAGCGCGCACACCATCCCGGGCAGCCCCCACCCCATCCGTTGCAGCGGGGGGAGAGTGACCATGGAAGCCCTCAAACAGGACATGGCGCATTTCACCGCGCTTGAAAGCGTAAAGACCCCGCGCATTTTCCGCACTGTCTTTGTCTTGCTGCTGATCGCCATACTCGCGGTTCTATCCTTCCTCGTCTACGTGCCTTGGGTGCAAACCATTGGCGGCGTCGGGGTTGTCACGACGCTCAACCCGAATGAACGACAGCAGGAAATCAACGCGCTGGTGTCCGGCCGGATCGAGGAATGGTTCGTCAACGATGGCAGCCGGGTGAAGAAGGGCGATCCAATTGCACGGATCGCGGATATCGACCCAAATCTGGTCCAGCGGCTCGAAGCGGAACGTTCACAGGTCGAAATCCAGCTTCAGGCTGCACGCAATGCGCTTGCGACGGCAGAGATTGACCTGCGGCGTATGCAGGAATTGTTCGCCGCCGGCCTTTCGGCCCGCCGTGATTACGAACAGGCGCAAATCCGTGTGGAAGAGATGCGCGGACGCGTGGCGGAGGCGCAGGCCAACCTCGCCCGCACAGAAACCAATCTGGCGCGCCAGTCCGAACAGCTGGTAACCGCCCCGCGCGATGGCTTTATCCAGAGCATCAATGCCGGTGATGCGGCCACCTTTGTCAGCTCTGGCCAGGTGCTCGCAACCTTCGTGCCCGAAACCACCCGCCGAGTGGTTGAAGTGTTTGTCGACGGACGTGACGTGGCGCTGGTGCAAGGCGGAGAGAAGGCTCGCATCGAATTCGAAGGCTGGCCCGCCGTGCAGTTCAGCGGCTGGCCCTCGGTTGCGATCGGGACATTCCCCGGCGTGGTCGAAACGGTCGATCAGGTCGCGCAGCCCGACGGGCGTTTTCGAGTGCTTATTGCCGAAGACCCCGATGCCGGGCCGGACGAGAAATGGCCGCCGGAACGCTATGCGCGATTTGGCACGGTTGTCAGATCATGGATTCTGCTCGAAACTGTGCCTGTCGGCTATGAGATCTGGCGCCAGCTGAACAACTTCCCGCCGGAACTCACTGCTCGCTCCGGTCAGGGACAGGGTGGGTAACCATGCTGTTTCGAGCCGCGCTGATTGCTGCGCTGATGGCCGGATTGGGCGCTGCGCAGATATCCGCTCAAAACATCGAACCGGTTGGCGATCCCTTGGAGGAGGCGCTGAAGACGGGGCCGCTCCTGCCTGACGAGGTTCTGCGCAGTTCGGCCCTTACCTTCCCCGCCATCCTCGAAAGTTTCGAGCGCGAAGCGGCAGCGCGCAGCGATCAGCTTGCCGCCGACGGCGCCTTCGACCTGATGCTGAAGGGCGAGGCCTATGACCGGATAACGGGTTTTTATTCGGGTGGTTACGGATCGATCGAGGCCCGCCAGCCGCTCGCACCGATGGGCGCGGAAATCTACGGTTCCTATCGGCTGTCGGACGGCGACTTCCCGACATACGAGAATTACTACAACACCAATCAGCTGGGTGAATTCAAGGTTGGGGGTTTGTTCTCGCTCTTGCGCAACAACCGGATCGACCAGCGCCGCTTTGGGGTCGAGGATGCGCGTCTTGCCAGCGGTCAGGCCAGCCTCGACGTCCTTCTGGTGCAGCTCAATGTCCAGCATGAAGCGCTCAAGGCCTATTGGCGCTGGGTTGCGGCGGGCAATGAGATCAGGGTTTATGAGGAGCTGCTCGAAATCGCGGAAGCACGCGCAATCGGGCTGGAGCGGCAAGTCAGGCTGGGCGCGACACCGCGCATCGCCTTGACCGAGAATGAGCAAAACGTCATCCGCCGCCGCACTTTGCTGGCCGAGGCACAGCGGAATTTCGAAACTTCGTCCAATTCGTTGAGCTTTTACCTGCGCGATTCAAACGGGCGCATGATCATGCCGACCCGCGCCCACTTGCCCGATCAGGAACAGATAGACTCGCTGCCCGACATGCAATCCCTGATCGCGATGCGGCGCAGCGACATCCTCCAGAACCGGCCCGAATTGCAGAATTTCCGGCTCGCGATCGAACGCGCCGAGAACAAGGTCGAGTTGCGGCGCAACGATCTCCAGCCGCAGCTGGATCTGAATGTGGAGCTTTCACGTGACTTCGGACCTGTCGGAGCTGGTGGCCCGGGCTTCGATTCCACCGATACCACGGTCGGAGTGACCTTCACCGTTCCCCTGCAGCGGCGGCAGGCCCGCGGGCGGTTGCAGCGGGCGGAGGCCGAATTGCGCGAAATCGAGCTGCGTGAACGCCGGATCGCTGACCAGATCGAAGTCGAACTCGACAATATTCTGACCAACCTCAACGCCGCGCTCAGGCTGGCAGGACTGGCTGAAGACGAAGTCGAGCAGGCATCAGCCATGGTTGAGGCGGAACGCCGGCGGTTTTCTCTGGGGGCAGGCGATTTCTTCCTCGTGAACCTGCGCGAAGAAAGCGCCGCGGACGCCCGCATCCGAAAGATCCGCGCTGATCTGAACGGTCGGCTGGCTGCGGCAAGCTACAATGCGGCAACGATGAACCTAGATGAACTCGGGCTCGAATAACGCTGTTCAATAGACCCAAAGTCTAACAGGACGCGCAGTGCATTGAATGGTATTCTGGCCGCATGGCCAGTGAAATTGCCGAAATCGCCCGCTTCCTTCGTGCTTCGACTCCGTTCGATGCACTGGATGAGGAAACGCTTGCAGCGGTAAGCCGCCAGGTGGAAGTCGCCTACTTCCGCAAGGGTGAAACGGTGATCGAAGCGGGATCACACAACGACCGCCTTTTCATTGTCCGATCGGGCGCGGTCGAACTGAAGCTCGCGGGCGAAGAATTGACCGCTCGGCTTTCGACCGGATCGTGCTTTGCCTATCCCTCGCTCCTGCGCGGAGGTGAAGTCCGCAACACCACCAGCGCGATCGAGGATACGCTGCTCTACTCGATCCCGGCAGACCGATTTCACGGTCTGCGTGAAACCGTGCCTGCGTTCCGCGCCTTCTTCGCCGAAGACGAAGCGCAGCGCATCCGGCACGCCTTGGCGCAAAGGCGTTCGGGCACTGGTTTCGCGCTTGAGGATCGGCAGGTGGGAGACATCATCGGGCGTAGCGCTCCAGTCACTTGCCCGCCTGACACCTCTATCTACGAGGCCGTGCAATTGATGCAGGCCCAGAATGTCAGCACGCTTGCGATATGCAGTGTGGACGGGCTTACCGGGATTTTCACTGACAAGGATTTGCGCGGAAGGGTGGTCGCCGCCAATGTCCCGCTGGACCGACCAATCGGCGAGGTGATGACCCCCGATCCGCGCACGCTTACCACTCACGGCCCCGTCGCAGAAGCAATGGCGCTGATGACCAGCGGGGGATTCAGGCACATACCCCTGATTAACGATCACGGCGATCTGACTGGAATCCTTAGCGCAACCGACATCCTTTCAGCCATCGGCAGCAATGCGATTGATACCGGCGCGATGATTGCAAAGGCACGCACTGCTGACGAACTGATCGAGGCATCTCGGCGGGTGCCTGAAAGCTTTGCCCGGATGATCGCATCGGGCATCCACGCCAATCAGGCGATGCGGTTTACCTCCGCGCTGGGCGAAGCCGTCCATCGCCGCGCGGCGCAATTGGCGGAACAAGAGCTTGGCGCCCCGCCCTGCCCCTATGCACTGGTGGTGTTCGGTTCACTCGCCCGCGAAGAGCAACTGGTGGGTTCGGATCAGGACAACGGCCTGATCATCGACGACGCTGCCCGCGACAGCGATCTCGCCTATTTCGAGGCGCTCGGAACCTTCGTCTCAGACCTGCTGAACCAATGCGGATATGTCTATTGCAAGGGCGGGATCATGGCGAAGAATGCCGATCAACGTCTGACCCTTGGCGGCTGGAAAGATCGCTATGACGCGTGGATTTCACGCCCTGACGAAGATCGCATTTTGCGCGCGACCATCTTCTTCGACATGCGCTGCGTTCATGGTGATGTGGGTCTTGCCGGATCGCTTCAGGATACGGTGATCGAACTGTTCAAGGACAGTCCGCTGTTCGTGAGCTTTCTCGCTCGGGACGCCCTGCGCAGCAAGATCCCCCTCGGCTTCTTCCGCAATCTCGTGCTGGAAAAGGCGGACGACGGGCAAAAGGTCTTCAACGCCAAGAAACAGGCAATCATGCCGATCATTGATATCGCGCGGACCCATGCCTTGGCAGCGGGAGTGGCCGAAGTCGGCACGCTTGCGCGGCTCGATGCGCTCGTGAAATCAGGCAAGATGCACCGTGATGATGCGCAGAGTCTGGCCGACGCGCTGCTTTTCGTGAACGAATTGCGGATCGCCCACCAGGCCCGGCAGATCGAGGCGGGGCAAACCCCGGACAACATGATCGCGCCATCGGACCTGTCGCCGCTTGAACGCGACTATCTCAAGGATGCCTTTGCGGTGATCCGCGATGCGCTCGACACGCTGCGCCGGAATTTCGCCGGCGGGATCGCCTGAGATGGTTTCCGCCAGGATTGCAACTTGGCGTCAGGAACGTGCTTTCAAATCGCTTGCGTCAAGCGATCAGCCGCTGCTGCGCGCCTATGCCGCAGCCGATTGGCCCGATCCCGCGACGCCTGCTCGCGAAGCACCATTTCTGGCGCTTGATTTCGAACTCGACGGGCTGCGCAAGGATGCGCACCTGCTTCAGGCCGGGTGGGTGCCTTTTACCGGGCGCGGCATCGCAATGGCTGGCGCACAGTCGATCGACATCCGCAGCTATGCCCAGCTCGATGATGAAGCCGTCACGATCCATGGCATCGGGGAACAGCGCGCAGCACAAGGAGAGCCCGTCGCCAAGGTGATCTCGGCCCTGATCGAGGCGATGGCGGGCCGGGTGATGGTCGCGCATGCCGCCGGAATCGAGAGATCATCGTTGCAACGCATGTCGCAAAAGCTGTTTGGCGAACCAATAGCGATCAGACAGGTCTGCACGCTGTCACTTGAGCGCCGCATCAACCCGAATTGCATCGGCCCCGAGGCCTATCGTCTCGCCTCATGCCGGAAGCGGTATGGGCTTCCCGAATATCAGGCGCATGACGCGCTGACCGATGCCATTGCTGCGGCAGAACTGTTTCAGGCGCAACTGACCCGGCTTTCTTCAGCGACCACTCTGGGCGATCTCGAACACGGTTGAACCCTGTTCAAGGCGGGTAAGACTAAAGTCTCTCTCCCTTCGCTGCCCCTCTCAACCTAGCCTCCTGATTGAAGCTCGCGGATTCTCGATGCGGGCGACGGCAACGATAGGGGAGAGAAATGGACGATACCGGTACCACCGCCGACCCCGGCGAGTTCGATCACGGCGGAGGAGACGGCTATGAAGCGTCCTCCTCCGACGTTTCACAGCAATCCGCTGCGGAAAGCAGCGAAACCACTGCAGCGGAAGGCGCCTATTGGCGCGAAAACCTCCGCTTGCTCTTTGCCTTGATGGCGATCTGGTTTGCCTGCTCCTTTGGCGCAGGCATCCTGTTCAGAGGCTTCCTCGACCAGTTCATGCTGGGCGGATACCCGCTCGGATTCTGGTTCGCGCAGCAAGGCTCGATCTACATCTTCATCGCGCTGATCTTCTTCTACGTGGTTCGTATGAAGCAGATCGAGCGCAAGTACGATCTCGACGACTAAGGGGGCGGAGCAATGGAAACGCAAACTCTGATCTATCTCTTCGTCGGCGCCAGTTTTGCCCTCTACATCGGCATTGCGATCTGGAGCAGAGCTGGCTCGACCAAGGAGTTCTACGTCGCAGGCGGCGGGGTGAACCCGGTCGTCAATGGTATGGCAACCGCAGCCGACTGGATGAGCGCGGCAAGCTTTCTATCCATGGCGGGCCTCATCGCCTTCATGGGTTATGATGCCTCCGTCTACCTGATGGGCTGGACCGGCGGCTATGTTATGCTCGCGCTGTTGCTTGCGCCCTATCTGCGCAAGTTCGGACAGTTCACCGTGCCCGATTTCATCGGCACACGATATTACTCGAAAGCCGCCCGCGTGGTGGCCGTGATCTGCCTCATCTTCATCAGCTTCACCTATATCGCCGGGCAGATGCGCGGCGTCGGGATTGTGTTCTCGCAATTCCTTCAGGTGGAGATCACGATGGGCGTGATCATCGGCATGGGGATCGTCTTCATCTACGCCGTGATGGGCGGGATGAAAGGCATCACCTATACGCAGGTCGCGCAATATTGCGTGCTGATCTTCGCCTATCTGGTGCCGGCCTTCTTCATCAGCTTCATGCTGACCGACAACCCGATCCCGCAATTGGGGCTGGGATCGGCAATCAATGACGGGTCGGGCATGTCGGTGCTGCAAAAGCTCGACAACACGCTCGTTGAACTGGGCTTCAACCAGTACACGGCGGGCTCGAAGAGCACGATCGACATGTTCTGCATCACCATGGCTTTGATGGTGGGGACCGCTGGTCTGCCGCACGTCATCGTGCGCTTCTTCACGGTGCCCAAGGCATCGGATGCGCGCAAGTCGGCTGGCTGGGCGCTGATCTTCATTGCTCTGCTCTACACCACCGCGCCGGCAGTGGGTGCATTCGGCATGTACAACCTTTTGAACAAGGTCGACGATGTGGCTTACACCGAAGTCGAACCTTTCTTCACCAGTTGGGAAGATGCAGGCCTCTACGCTTGGCAGGACAAGAACGGCGACGGCGTGATGCAATATCGCCCCGGCACCGCCTTTGAAGGCCAGCCCGAATTCACCGGCGAAACCGGTCCTTCGGGTGAGCGGGTGGTGGCAAACGCGCCCAATGCCGACAGTGAAAACGAGGTCTATGTCGACCGCGACACTCTGGTTCTGGCCAATCCTGAAATCGCAGGTCTGCCTGCCTGGGTCATCGCACTGATGGCAGCGGGCGGCTTGGCAGCTGCGCTTTCGACTGCGGCGGGCCTGTTGCTGGTGATCTCAAGCTCGGTCAGCCATGATCTGCTCAAGAGCACTTTCAAGCCGGACATTTCGGCCAAGGGTGAACTCTTGGCAGCCCGGCTTGCTGCTACCGCCGCAATCCTCGTGGCAGGTTACCTCGGCATCTATCCACCGGGATGGGTGGCGCAGGTTGTGGCCTTCGCCTTTGGCCTTGCAGCATCCAGCCTGTTCCCCGCAATCTTCATGGGCATCTTCTTCAAGTCGATGAACAAGGAAGGCGCAATTGCAGGGATGGTCACCGGATTGGTGTTCACCTTCGGGTACATCTTCTACTTCAAGCTGATCGATCCGGCGGCGAATGTGGCTGACAACTGGCTGCTGGGCATTTCGCCCGAAGGCATCGGGGTGATCGGCATGCTGCTCAACTTCGCTGTCGCCATCGCGGTCGCAAGCTTCACGGCGAAGACCCCGGTCGAAATCCGCAAGCTGGTGGACTCGATCCGCGTGCCGCGCGGTGCGGGGGACGCCCATGCCCACTGATCGCCGGTAGGGATCCCGGCTTTCAGACCGGACCAAAGGTCTGAAAAAGCGAAGGGCGGCGTTCGACGGGGACGCCGCCCTTTTTCATTGCCTCGCAGGGACTTGATCCCAGCCGAACTTGCACATTTGGGAAATTGGCGTAGCCTTTCTTTCGGGAGAGGACTGGGATCATGATGTTCGGGGCAGCCATTGCTGCTGCTTGCATATACCTTGGCGCATTGTTCTGGCTGGCGGCCTGGCGGGACAAGGCCGGGCAAACGCCCGCGCAGACGGGCAGTTTTGTCCAATGGCTCACGAGCAATGCAGGAACGGTCTATGGGCTCAGCCTCGCCGTCTATTGCACTAGCTGGACGTTCTTCGGCGGGGTCGGCACCGCGGCAACTGCCGGGCTTGATTTTCTCCCGATCTATCTGGGCCCCATTCTCGTCTTTACCTTGGGCTTTGGGCTGGTGCGCAAGATCCTTGCCCAGTCGAAAGCCCAGCACTCGACCTCGATCGCGGATTTCCTTTCTGCCCGATATGGCAAAAGCGCCAGCGTCGCCGCGCTGGTGACAATCATCGCGACGATTGGCTCGCTGCCCTACATGGCGCTGCAACTGCAATCGGTCAGCACTTCGCTGATCACTTTGAGCCCCGAAATCGAAACGCAGGTCGCGACGGATGAACTGGTCTTGCTGGTTGCGGGACTGATGGCGCTGTTTGCCATCTTGTTCGGTTCGCGCCGTGCCGATCGCGCGGGCGACAATGCCGGGTTGGTCCTGACAATAGCCGTCGAGGCGATCGTGAAACTCGTGGCGCTTATAGCGGTGGCGGGCCTTGCTCTCATACTTCTGTCAGGTGGCCAAACCGGAGCGATCACCACCAGCGACGTCTTCTCCCTTTCCCAGATTGACGCACGGTTTGTCACACTTACGGTGATCGCTGCCTGCGCGGCGCTTTGCCTCCCGCGGCAATTTCACATGAGTTTTATCGAGGCTGACGGCGACCGACCCACACCGGCGATGCAATGGGTGTTCCCTGCCTATCTGATCGTCACATCGATCGTTATCGTCCCCATCGTGCTGGCAGGATTGAACAGCCTGCCTGTAGGAACAGACGCCGATACGATAGTGCTGGCCTTGCCGTTGGCGACAGGCAACAATGCATTGGCGTTGCTGGTATTCATCGGCGGCTTCTCGGCTTCGGCGGGGATGATCGTTGTGGCGAGCGTGGCCCTGTCGACCATGATCACCAACGATCTGATCGCCCCCCTGATGCTGCGCAAGGCGCTGAGCGGGAAAGGCGATCGCAGCGCGATCGCGCAAAGCCTGCTTACGATCCGACGACTGGTGATCGGGGCGCTGCTGTTTTTCGCTTATCTTTTCTACCTCGGCTTTGGAAAGCTTGGGAGCCTCGCCGGGCTTGGCACGCTGGCCTTTGCCGCAGCCGCGCAGTTTGCGCCCGGACTGGTGCTCGGCATGCTCAGTCAATCCGGTAACAAGGGCGGGATGATCTCGGGGCTGCTGGCTGGTTTTGCCATGTGGCTTGTCCTGCTGATCATTCCCGCGGCCACAGGAACCGCGCCGGTTCTGGCAATTCATACTGACCCACTGGTTTCGGGCGTCGCGCTTAGCTTGGGCCTCAACGTAGTTGCCTATTGGATCGGGTCTGCCATCAATCAGCCATCGATCATCGATGCGGCTCAGGCGGCGGCGTTTGTCGGCACGCCAAGCCCCGGTGCCAAGCCCAGGTTTCTCACCACAAAGCGCGTCGCGGATGTCCGCCTGCTGCTCACACAGTTCGTCGGCCGTGATCGCGCAGATGCGGCCATCGCAGCACTACCAGGCGCCTACCGTGACAGGGATGCGGCAGACGCAGTGGTAACCGACATGGCCGAACGAACGATTTCGGGGGTGATCGGCGCATCCTCTGCCCGGATGCTCGTATCGTCCTGGGCAGGCGGAGATCCCATCCCTCTGCCCGAAGTCGTTGCCATGTTCGACGAAACCAATCGCCGGCTATCGTTCAGCGGCGAACTGCTTCAGATCGCCATCGAAAGCATCGATCAGGGTGTCGCTCTGGTGGATGCGGAAATGAACCTTGTCGCGTGGAACAGCCGCTATCAGGAAATGTTCGACCTGCCCGACGAGTTGGTGGCGGTAGGGACACCTATTGCCGAGCTGATCCGCTACAACCTTTCCCGCACCAGTCTGAGCGAGGACGAAATCGAACAGCAGGTCGGGCGGCGGATCGATCACATGCGAGCCGGACGAGAGCATCGGATCGAAAGCGAACAGCACGATGGCAGGATCATGCGCATCGTCGGATCGCCGACACCGGGGGGCGGCTACACCACCTCATACACTGACATTACCGCCGATCGCCGGGCAGAACAGGAGCTTGAACAGAAAGTTGCGGAACGCACCGTCCAGCTGAGCGAAGCCAACGCCGCATTGGAACAAGCAACACGATCAAAAACCCGGTTTTTGGCCGCAGCCAGCCATGACCTGATCCAGCCGCTGAATGCCGCTCGACTCTTCGCATCGGCTCTGGGTGAGGAAGTGGCAGGGCAAGCAGGTCTCGAACGGCTGGTGAAAGACCTCGACGGATCGATCATTTCGGCGGATCGCCTGATCCGGGCATTGCTCGACATTTCGAAGCTGGACAGCGGCGGGATCGAACCGAAGATCGAAGCTCTGGCGGTCGACCAGATTTTTGACGAAGTGATGCGGGAATTTGCCGTGCAGGCTGCGGCCAAGGGCCTCGCCTTCCGCCGGGTACGGACCAGCGCATGGGTGGAAAGCGACCGCGCCCTGCTCACCAGCGTGGTGCGCAATCTGGTCAGCAACGCGGTGCGATACACCGAGAAAGGCGGCGTGTTGCTGGGAGTACGTCGCGCCGGAACGGAGATCCGCATCTGCGTTCACGACACGGGCCGCGGCATTGCGGCCAAGGACCGTGAAACGATCTTCGACGAATTCAACCGGGGTACATCGACCGATCGCGAGGGGCTCGGCCTCGGCCTCGCCATCGTCAGGCGCACCACCCGGCTGCTCAACATCCATGTCGAAACGACTTCGAGCATCGGCAAGGGCAGCCGGTTCGCACTGCATATGCCCGTCTCGCACTGGCAGGCATCGCAGCCGCGCAAGTCGGCAGGACGCCCCACGCAAAGCTTTGGTGCGGCCGATGTGCTTGTGGTGGACAATGATCCCTCAGCGCTGAGCGCGACTTCTGCGCTGCTGGAGAAATGGGGCCTGTCGGTGACTTGTGCAGGATCGCTGGCGGAAGCGCTGCGGGAACGCCCCAAACCGCCGCGCATGGTGATAATGGACTATCGACTGGATGGGGAAGAGCGCGGTGATGCTGTCTACGCGGCTCTTTGCGAGCATTGGGAAACGGCGCCCGCCGTCATCCTGCTCACAGCCGAGGAATCGGAAGAAACCGAAAAGGCCGCTCAACGCATGCGAGCCAATCGCCTGCTCAAGCCGTCATCCCCCGCGGCCCTGCGAGCGCTGATCTCGACGTGCCTCGCCCAGGATCAACTGGGTGAACAGCCCGCAGCCGAATCCGCCACGGGTTGATCGACGTCCAGCTTGGCCGCCAGCAGGACGGCCTGAGTGCGATTGCCCACGCCAAGCTTGCGAAAGATGGCAGTGATGTGGGCCTTTACCGTGGCTTCGCTAATGTCGAGATCATAGGCGATCTGCTTGTTCAGCAGACCTTGCCGGATCGCCCCGAGTATGCGGCGTTGAGCCGGGGTCAGGCTTGCAATCCGGGCCAGATCATCATCATCGCTGGCATCATTGGCAGGAAACCAGCCGTCCCCGTCGCGCACCGCTGCCAACGCGTCCCGCATTTCCTCCAGGCTGGAGGATTTCGGGATGAAAGCCGCCGCGCCAAGCTGGCTTGCCGCCGCAAAGACCCGCTGTTCCTCGCTCGCCGAGACGATGGCGATCGGGAGCGCGGGAAAATCCTGACGCAGGTCCATCAGCACGGACAGCCCGTTCGAATCCTCCATGTGCAGATCGAGCAAGAGCGCTTCAGCCTCGCCTTGCGACAAGGCCTCACGCGCCTCGCCCGCAGTGCTTGCTTCGATTACGTCGGCTTCGGGCCAGACTTTCGAAACCGCATGACCCAAGGCCGTCCTGAACAGCGGGTGATCATCGGCGATGATGACACGCATGCGCGCGCTCCCCTCAGCGGTTCTGCCTGCCCTCGATCAGACGATCGACCAGCGACGGATCGGCCAGCGTCGAAGTGTCACCAAGGGAGCCGTAATCGTTTTCGGCAACCTTGCGCAGGATGCGGCGCATGATCTTGCCCGATCGGGTCTTGGGAAGGCCGTCGGTAAACTGGATGTGATCCGGCGTTGCGATCGGGCCGATTTCCTGCCGCACCCAAGCGCGCAATTCCTTGAACAGCTCGTCAGAGCCTTCCTCGCCTGCGTTGAGAGTGACGTAGCAGTAGATCCCCTGCCCCTTGATATCGTGCGGATAGCCGACCACTGCGGCTTCGGCGACCTTGGCATGCAGCACCAGAGCGCTTTCCACCTCGGCGGTACCCATGCGGTGGCCGGAGACGTTGATCACGTCGTCCACGCGGCCGGTGATCCAGTAGTACCCGTCCTCGTCACGCTTGCACCCGTCACCGGTGAAGTATTTGCCCTTGTAGGTTGAGAAATAGGTCTGCTGGAACCGTTCATGGTCGCCATAGACGCTGCGCGCCTGACCGGGCCAGCTACCGACGAGGCAGAGATTGCCCTCGGCTGCGCCCTCAAGCACGCCTCCCTCATTATCGACCAGCTGCGGCTTGACCCCGAAGAAAGGAAGGCCCGCGCTGCCGGGCTTCATGTCGTGTGCGGCGGGCAGGGTCGTGATCATGCAACCGCCGGTTTCAGTCTGCCACCAGGTGTCGATGATCGGGCAGCGACCCTCGCCCACGACATCGAAGTACCAGCGCCATGCCTCGGGATTGATTGGTTCACCCACGGACCCGAGCAGTCTCAGGCTGCTGCGGCTGCGGCTGGTGACGAAATCATTGCCTTCGCGCATCAAGGCCCGGATAGCGGTGGGCGCGGTGTAAAGGATATTGACCTGGTGCTTGTCCACCACGTCCCAGAACCGCCCGTGATCGGGGTAGTTGGGCACGCCTTCGAACACCACCTGCGTCGCCCCGTTCATCAGCGGGCCGTAGACGATGTAGCTGTGGCCGGTGACCCAGCCGATGTCGGCGGTGCACCAGAACACCTCACCCGGCTGATAGTCGAAAATGTAGTTGAAAGTCGTCGCGGTCCACACGCCATAGCCACCGGTGGTGTGCAGCACACCCTTGGGCTTGCCGGTGGAACCGGAGGTGTAGAGGATGAACAGCGGGTCTTCCGCATTCATTTCCTCGCACGGGACATCCGCATCCGATGCAACATCGTGGTACCAGTGGTCGCGACCTTCCTCCATCGCGATCTCGGCACCGGTGTGGCGCACCACGAGCACCCCGTCGAGCGGCGTTTCGTGATCGGGCTCCGCCAGTGCGGCGTCGACATTCGCCTTGAGCGGGACCCGCTTGGATCCCCGCAGACCTTCGTCTGCCGTGACTACAAACCGGCTTCCGCAATCCTCGATCCTTCCGGCCAAGGCTTCCGGAGAGAAGCCGCCGAAGACAACCGAATGGATCGCCCCGATTCGGGCGCAAGCTAGCATCGCCAGCAGACCCTCGACGATCATCGGCATGTAGATCGTGACGCGGTCACCCTTCTTCACGCCCATCGCTTTGAGCGCATTGGCCATGCGGATGACTTCGGCGTGCAATTCGCGATAGGTCAGCGAGCGGCCCGGGGTCGCAGGATCATCGGGTTCGAAAATGATCGCGGTCTGATCAGCGCGAGTTTCGAGCTGGCGATCCACCGCGTTGTAGCAGAGGTTCAACGTCCCGTCGGCAAACCAGCTGATCTGCGCCGGATCGAAAGACCATTCTCCGCCCTTGGTCGGCGACTTGATCCAGTCGAGTCGCTGTGCCAGGCCAAGCCAGAAAGTGTCCGGGTCTTCGACGGACGCCTTGTACATCTCCTGATACTGCTCGGCGACGCAATGCGTGGCGTAGTCGGCTTGCGGACGTTGAACGGCTTCGATCACAGCGAGTCTCCTCTTTTGTGAATCCACCATACTCCCTGCTCCCATCTCTTTCGTCTCAGACAATGGTCTTACGACTATCCGCTAGCTGTGCGGCGATGCAAGCACGCGGCAGACCTGCTGGCCATAAATAACGGACGGGAGGGAATTCCATGGGACTGAAAGGACTGCGCGGGTCGCTGCGCATGGTTTTACTTGGCGCAACGTGCCTCACGGCTTCGCCAGTTCTGGCGCAAGAGCAATCGGTGGAGGACCGACTCGACAGGCTTGAGGCGATGGTTGCCGGCCTGATCGAACGGCTCGACGCGCAGCAGGGTGCAAGCGAACAGCAACAGGCTGACTTGCGTGAACAAGGTGCCGCATTGCTCGAAGCCACGCAGGCGCTGCAGACCCGCCAGGCAGAACTTGCAGAACAGATTGCCGAACCACGCGGTCAGGAAGACAAGGGCTTCCGGGTCGGAAACACCACCGTCGCCTACGCCGGATATGTGAAACTGGATGCGATCAGCCAGCGCACAAGCGGTGGGCAATTGCCAGGCAATTCCATCCTGCGCGATTTCCTAATCCCTGCGGCGATCCCTGTTGGCGGAGCATCATCGGGCTTTGATACCGAGTTCAGCGCGCGCCAGACGCGATTCATCCTGAAGACGGCAACCGATGTCGGTTCCGAGCACAAGCTCAATTCGCATATCGAGCTGGACTTCAACGTGACAGACGGTGGTGACGAGCGAATTTCCAACAGTTTCACCCCGCGTCTTCGCCAAGCATTCATCACGTATGACAACTGGCTGTTCGGGCAATCGTGGTCGACTTTCCAGAATGTCGGTGCGCTGCCCGACAGCCTTGATTTCATCGGGGTCACTCCCGGCACTGTTTTCGATCGTCAGCCGCAGATCCGCTGGACCAAGGGCGGGCTACAATTGGCGGCGGAGCAGCCAGAAACCGCCGTTACCACGAGTACCGGGGCCCGTGTCCTGGCCGGGGACGATCAACTGCCCGATTTTGTGGCGCGCTATAACTGGAGCGGCGACTGGGGTTCGATCTCGACCGCCGGTATCCTGCGCCAGTTGCACGTCTCAAAGGATGACCTGAACGGGGTCGACGATTCCGCCATGGCCTATGGCCTCAGCGTTTCAGGCAAGATCAATGTCGGGGAGCGGGACGATTTCCGCTTTATGGCGACCGCGGGCGACGGATTGGGGCGTTACATTGGCCTCAACATCGTCAACGACGCTGCGATCGATTCCAACGGCATGCTCGATCCGATCTTCACCTATTCCGGTTTTGCGGCCTATCGCCACTATTGGAATGACAAGGTCCGTTCCACTATAGCGGGTTCCTATTTCAAGGCGGACAATCCGGTTCTGCTGACGAGCAGTCAGGTCACCGACGAAAGCTGGAACGCTCTTGCCAACGTGATCTGGAACCCTGTCAGCCCGCTCGATATCGGTATCGAGTTGATGTACGCCGAACGCATTCTCGAAGACGGGCGCAGCGGCAATTTGCAGCGCATCCAGTTTTCGACCCGCTACAACTTCTGATCGGCATCCCCCCGGAGCGGAACCACCTCTCTCACCCGCTCCGCAAACAACTCGGCCCCGCAAGCGAAGTGCCTGCGGGGCCGTTTTGTGTCTGCCTCGGAGCAGGATCAGAAGCGGTAGCTTACACCAGCACTGACGACCCAGGGATCAAGGTTGTGATCAGTTTCGAGCACCAGCGTGTTGCCCGAGAAAACCTGCAGGGTGGTACCGATGAAGTAACGCTTGGCATCAAGCGAAATGCCAAAGCCGTCATCACCAAGCGGAACATCCACGCCCGCCTGCAGAACGAAGCCGAATTCGTCGGACAGATCGCTGTCGGTCGCGCCAAGCGGCACGGTATCAGCGCCGGGCTTGTCGCTCAGCCACATGAAATAGGCACCGCCCGCACCGACATAGGGTTTGATCCCGCCAGCATCGAAGTGAAGCTTGGCCGTGACCGTTGCGGGGAGCAGCAGTGCGTTCGAGACAACTTCTGCTCCTACGAGAGGACCGGCGCTGGCATCGACATCGTGCTGCGTGGTGCCGGCGATGGTTTCGATCGAGAAGTTGTTGGTTACAAAATACTCGACGGCGAGGGTCGGCACATAGTTGTCGCTGGCTGCCGTATCGGTACCTGCGGGCAGGCCGATCAGATCAACGTTGACGCTGTCGATCTCGCCGTCGGGCAGAACGCCCGTCATCAAGACCTTGACCTGAACATCTCCGGCACGATCCTGTGTCTGGGCCTGCGCCAGTGCTGGTGAAGCTGACATGGCGATCCCTGCCGATGCGAGCAACAACAAAGCTTTTTTCATGATAGTCTGATCCTCAATACGTGTCTCAGGGGGTAAGACAGACCCGGGTTATTCCACCGCCAACCAAACTCGGCGTCTGCCGACTGGCAGGCTGAACGGCTTATGCCTTTCAGCGAATGGTGGCCTATCCCAAGGCGCGTCTTGCTTCCCATCCGAGGGGCAGTGGCCGCCCTCCGCGACCCAGGAATTTGCCTCCTCACGGCCAGTCTACTGGTCGAAGACGAAGTGCGATTCATTGATCCTGATCAAAGACCAACTTCAATTTCCACGGCAATTGTCCGAACCATCATGGCAACGGCAATCCTTTCTCCAGAACAGGTCAGCATGGACGCGTTCCGCGCTACGCTGGTTCGGGATGCTGGTTCGAATACGATCGCCGACAAGCTGTGCGCGGTGGGCGAATATCTGCAAATTGCGCGCGGTGGAGAATTGCCGGCAGACCCGGAAGAAGACCGGCTGGTCTTCATCGCTTCGGGATCGGCCAAGCTGTTCGCATCGTCTCCGGTGAACCGCGCGAACGGGCATGATGACGACAATCCAACGCTGAGCACGCAGGTGCTCGCGTTCCATTTTCCGGGCGACATCGTTTCTGTCCTGCGTCAGGCGGACGGGGATTTCCGTCTCGCGGCGCTCAGCGATCTGGAAGTCGTGATCTTCCGGGCAGACCAGTTTCTGGATGTCGCGCAAAACGATCCTGCGGTGATCCGCACAGTGCTCGCCCGATCGCTTCAGGCCCTGCATCGCAGCCGCACGCGCATGATGCAGATGGGGCACAAATCCGCGCGGCAACGGATTGCGGACTTCCTCGTCTCGATTGCTGAACGGATTTGCGGACGCACCAGCGGCGAATGCGAATTCAACCTGCCCATGAGCCGCCGTGATATCGGCGACAGTCTGGGCCTGACGATCGAGACGGTCAGCCGGCAATTCGCCGATCTCAAGGCTGAAGGGCTGATCGAGACGAACGGACGATCAGGCATCCGCCTGTGCAACCTTGACGCCCTCGCCTCGCGCGGGGGGTGTCAATAGATTTGGACAGCCAGAGCCAAATTTGACCTAGATCAATTACAAGAAACTGCCTGATCGCAAAGGGATGGGACACGCGATCAGAACAAAGGGATCGAAATCATGGAATCAGTACTCGGAAGGTTCGGGGCCTGGGCCCTTGTCCTGTGTGCAGCGATAGCCGCTATCGCTGGCGCGCAGGATAGCGGCTTTGCCATTCACATGGGGATAGTGGCGCTGGTTGCCGCGATCCTGATGGTTGCCACTCTCACCAGCTTTGACCCGATGGCCAAGGCGCAAAGCATCTTCAAGATGCCGACAGACCCGTCGCGTTATGATGATGATGTGGTGCGCTGGGGTGTCATCGCGACAATGTTCTGGGGGCTGGCGGGCTTGCTTGCAGGCGTGTTCATCGCCGCACAGCTGGCCTTTCCGGTCTTGAACCTCGAACCCTGGCTGAACTTCGGCCGGCTGCGCCCGCTGCACACTTCGGCGGTGATCTTCGCATTCGGCGGTAACGCCCTGATCGCGACGAGCTTTTACGTAGTGCAGCGCACTTGCCGCACGCAGCTCGCCCTGCCCGGCCTCGCCCGCTTCGTGTTCTGGGGCTACCAATTGTTCATCGTGCTGGCGGCGACCGGCTACCTTCTGGGCGTCACCCAATCGAAGGAATATGCCGAGCCTGAGTGGTACGTCGACCTTTGGCTGACCATCGTCTGGGTCGCCTACCTCGTCGTGTTCGTGGGCACGCTGCTCAAGCGGCATGAACCGCACATCTACGTTGCCAACTGGTTCTTCCTCGCCTTCATCGTCACTGTCGCGATGCTGCATGTCGTCAACAATCTGGCGATGCCTGTAAGCCTGCTCGGATCGCGCAGCTACAGTGCCTTTGCGGGTGTCCAGGACGCGCTGACCCAATGGTGGTACGGCCACAATGCGGTGGGCTTCTTCCTTACCGCCGGCTTCCTCGCGATGATGTATTACTTCGTGCCTAAGCAGGCCAATCGTCCGGTCTATTCGTATCGCCTGTCGATCATCCACTTCTGGTCGCTGATCTTCCTCTACATCTGGGCAGGTCCGCACCACTTGCACTACACCGCGCTGCCCGACTGGGCGCAGACACTGGGCATGGTTTTCTCGATCATGCTGTGGATGCCGAGCTGGGGCGGGATGATCAACGGCCTGATGACGCTGAACGGCGCATGGGACAAGATCCGCACCGATCCGATCATCCGCATGATGGTGATGGCGCTGGCTTTCTACGGCATGAGCACCTTCGAAGGTCCGATGCTGTCGATCAAGGCGGTGAACAGCCTGTCGCACTACACCGACTGGACCATCGGCCACGTCCACTCCGGCGCGCTGGGATGGAACGGCATGATCACCTTCGCCTGCGTCTACTTCCTGGTTCCGCGCCTTTGGAACAAGGAGCGCCTGTATTCGCTGCGCATGATCAACTGGCATTTCTGGCTCGCCACTCTCGGCATCGTTTTCTACGCCGCGAGCATGTGGGTCGCCGGGATCACGCAGGGCCTGATGTGGCGTGAATACGGCTCGGACGGGTATCTGGTGAACAGCTTCATCGACACCGTCTCCGCGCTGCACCCAATGTACCTGATGCGTGCCTTTGGTGGCCTTCTCTACCTCTCGGGCGCTATCCTGATGGTCTACAACATCTGGATGACGATCGCTGGCCACCAGCGTGAAGAAGCCCCGATGGATGACACGCCGCACAACGAAGCCGCCGATCGTCCGATCGTCCAACCCCAAGCCCAACCGGCAGAATAAGGAGCCACGAAGATGAGCACCAACTCACCCAATCAGGGCGCCTTTGAGGGCCACAAGAAGCTTGAGAAGAACATCACCCTGCTCGCTGCGGCAACATTCGTGACTGTCGCAATCGGCGGGATCGTGGAAATCGCTCCGCTGTTCTGGATCGACAACACGATCGAGAAGGTAGAGGGCATGCGTCCCTATACCCCGCTCGAACAGGCCGGCCGCGACATCTACATCCGCGAAGGATGCTATGTCTGCCACAGCCAGATGATCCGCCCGTTCCGCGACGAGGTTGAACGCTACGGCCATTACAGCCTCGCAGCGGAATCGATGTACGATCACCCCTTCCAATGGGGCTCGAAACGCACCGGGCCTGATCTGGCGCGCGTCGGCGGGCGCTATTCGGACGAATGGCACGTCCAGCACCTCAAGGACCCGCAAAGCGTGGTGCCCGAAAGCATCATGCCCGGATACAGCTTCCTTGCGGAAACCCCGCTGAAGGTTGCGGACATTTCGGCCAACCTCACGGCGCTGAGCCGGGTCGGGGTGCCGTACAGCCAGATCGACATCGACATGGCCGAAAACGACATGTTCGCGCAGGCCGATCCCAATCTGGATCCGGGCGATCTTGAGGAACGCTATCCCAAGGCGCAGGTGCGTGATTACGACGGCAATCCCGATCAGGTCACCGAAATGGACGCGCTGATCGCTTACCTCCAGATGCTCGGCACGCTGGTGGATGTCGATAGCGCCGCCGCACAGGCCGAACTGGCAGAGGAGAAGGGCCGATGAGCTTCTACGAAACTCTGCGCCACTTCGCCGACAGCTACGGCCTGGCGATAATGTTCGCGCTCTACCTGCTGCTTTGCGGATGGCATTTCCTGCCGCGCTCACGCGAAGGCGTAGAGCAAGCCAAGAACTCGATTTTCAAGGAAGACGATCATGTCTGACCAAAAACGCATCGACGAACCGACTGGCACCGAATTTGTCGGCCACGAATGGGACGGGATCGAGGAACTGAACACCCCGCTGCCGCGCTGGTGGTTGTGGACCTTCTACGCGACGATCCTGTTCAGCATCGTCTATGTGGTGCTGTATCCCGCATGGCCGATGGTCGAAAAGGCTACGGCTGGCACGCTTGGCTGGTCTTCGCGCGGAGTGCTGGCCGAAGAAATGCGCGCGGCAGAGGCATCGCGCACCGAAATCTTCGAACGCATTGCCGCAACCGACATGGAACAGCTTGCTGCTGATCCAGAGCTGATGAGCCAGGCCATTTCAGGCGGCGCTGCGGCCTTCAAGCAGCACTGCGTCCAGTGCCACGGACAAGGCGCCGCAGGGTATGAACAATACGGCTACCCCAACCTCAACGATGACGACTGGATCTGGGGCGGCGATCTGAACGAGATCGAATACACCCTGACTCACGGCATCCGTTGGGAAGGCTCGGACCAGACCCGCATCACCTTCATGCCTGCATTCGCCGGTATCTTCGACGCAGGCCAGGTCAACTCGCTGGTCTCGCATGTCCGTTCGCTCAGCGGCGAAGGGGCTGGCAGCGCGGCAGGCGCACAATTGTTCGCTGACAATTGTGCCGCATGCCACGGCCCGCAAGGCGCCGGTGACCGTACGCAGGGTGCACCCGCACTCAACGACGCGATCTGGCTCTATGGCAATTCCGAAGCCAATATCCGTCGGCAAATCCTGAGCCCCCGCCATGGCGTCATGCCGGGCTGGAGTGACAAGCTTGATCCGGTGACGATCAAGATGCTCGCCGCCTATGTCCACTCGCGTGGTGGTGGTGAGGATTTCGAGGCGGAAACGCCGGTGGCGGAGCCTGATACTCCGTCGGATGATGTCGCTCAGGCGCAGGAAGACAAGGGCAATGGCCGACTCTGATGAAATCGAGAAATCCCGCGATTGGCAGGGAGCTCTCAACCGAACCGGAGTGACTGAAGCTGAAGCGTCGGACGGCATCCTCTCGCCGTCCGACCGTCAGCCAAAGCCAAAGCCCGTCCTGTCGGGCGGCCCGGGTGGATCGACGCTGCTCTATGAAAAGCGCAAGGCCGTCCATAACAAGCGGATCGACGGCCCGTTCCGCCGCTTCAAATGGCTGGTCATGGTCGTCACGCTGGCGATCTATTACGTGACCCCGTGGATCCGCTGGGATCGCGGCGCCTACGCCCCTGATCAGGCGGTGCTGGTGGATCTCGCCAACCGCCGTTTCTATATGTTCGATATCGAGATCTGGCCGCACGAATTCTATTTCGTCGCCGGCATGCTCATCATGGCCGGGATCGGCCTGTTTCTGGTGACCAGCGCCGTGGGCCGCGCATGGTGCGGCTATGCCTGCCCGCAAACGGTCTGGACCGATGTGTTCCAGCACGTTGACCGCTTTTTCGACGGTGATCGTAATGCGCGCATGCGGCTGGACAAGGCACCCTGGGGGCCGGCCAAGATCGCGCGCCGGGGCAGCAAATGGACTGTCTATCTGCTGATCAGCATGCTGACGGGCGGCGCATGGATACTCTATTTTGCCGATGCCCCAACCCTATTCCGGGACTTCTTCACCGGAGAAGCCGCGCCTGTCGCCCACATGACCGTGGCCGTGCTGACAGGCACGACTTTCTGGCTGGGCGGCTTCATGCGCGAACAGGTGTGCATCTACATGTGCCCCTGGCCGCGTATCCAGGCGGCGATGCTCGACGAAAAATCGCTGATCGTCACTTACAAGGACTGGCGCGGCGAACAGCGCGGCAGCCTTAAAAAAGCGCAGAAAGAGCCGGAGAAATACGGCGACTGCATCGATTGCCGCGAATGCGTGGCGGTATGCCCCACCGGGATCGACATCCGCGAAGGCCAGCAGATCGGCTGCATTACCTGTGCGCTGTGCATCGACGCGTGCGACCGGGTGATGAAGGACATCGGCCGCCCGCGCGGGCTGATCGATTATGCGACGCTTGAACAATGCGAAGCGGAGGCTGCCGGTGCCGCGCCAAAGCCGGCTTGGAAGGCGCTGCTGCGTCCGCGCACGTTCATCTACACCGGGATCTGGGGCAGCATCGGTCTGGCCATGCTGTTTGCGCTGGGTACGCGGACTCATACCGACCTAACGGTTTCGCCCGATCGCAATCCGCCCTATATGCTGCTTAAAGACGGCGCGGTTCGCAACGCTTACACGCTGCGGCTGCGGAATATGGAAGCACGGCCCCGCGACATGGAAGTGGCGCTGGTCGGACTGCCCGAAGGCGCGGTGATGTGGACGGACCGGATCGGCAGCGATGCCGCCGCTCCTATCCAGACCATCAACGTTCCGGCAGATGAAACGAGGGTGGTGCGTGCCTATGTCACCATCCCCGCCGGGACCACTGCCGATCAGTTCATCTTCCAGCTGACTTCGCTTGACGAACAGCGCGAACAGGATCGGGAAGAAACAACCTTTAGCACTCCGGGAGGCAATTGATGGCCCAGACTTCGCGCAAGGGGACCTTTACCGGCCGACACATGGTGGGAGTGCTGGTCGTCGGTTTCGGCATCGTCGTTGCGGTGAATTTCTACATGGCGAGTCTGGCCGTGGGGGGCTTCCACGGGGTGGTTGTCGAAAACTCCTATGTCGCCAGCCAGAAGTTCAACGGCTGGATGGAGGATGCAGAGGCCTCGCGCGCACTTGGCTGGGAAGTGCAAGCCAGCCGCGAAGATGCGGGCTTCGTCGTGATCACAACCACGGACGTGCCCGCGGGAGCGGACATCAAGGCCGAACTGCGCCGTCCACTGGGCGATCATGAATTCGCCAGCCTCACCTTCGAAGACCTTGGCGATGGCGTCTACCGGTCGAGCCAACCGGTTGACGGGGGACGCTGGACCATGCGGCTGTTCATCGAAGCGGGCGACAAGCGCTGGGCCGAGGAAAGCGAGCTCAAGTGAACATCGCGGCCCCCGCCATTACCCATGAAACCGATGCCCTGCTGAAAGGCACGCGCTTCACCGTTCCCGGTATGCGCTGCGCCGGGTGCATCGCCAAGATCGAGCGCGAACTACCCAAGCTCAATGGTGTCGTGGCTGCACGGGTGAACTTCTCGGCAAAGCGGGTCGCGGTCGAACATGATCCGGCCGTGACAGAAGCGAATCTGACCGAAGCGCTGCTGAAGCTGGGATTTGAAGCGCAACCAATCGAGGCCAATCCGCTGGGGGTCGAAACTCAGGAGCGCAAGACGCTGGTGCGCGCGCTGGGGGTTGCGGGCTTCGGCATGATGAACATCATGCTGCTTTCCGTCAGCATCTGGTCGGGCGCGGAAGGGGCCACGCGCGAGCTGTTCCATTGGCTGTCCGCGCTGATCGCGATGCCGGTGATTGCCTATTCGGGCCGCCCGTTCTTTTCATCTGCGTGGATGGCGCTGAAATACCGCCGCACCAACATGGACGTGCCAATTTCGATCGGGGTGATCCTGGCAACCGCGCTCAGCCTGTACGAAACGATCACCGGCGGCGGCCATGCCTATTTCGAAAGCGCGGTGATGCTGCTGTTCTTCCTGCTTGCGGGACGTGCGCTGGACGCAGAGATGCGCACCCGCACCCGCGCCGGGATCGGTGCGCTGCTGGGCCGGATGGGCAAGAGCGCCAGCGTTGTCGGCCCCGACGGCACCACCACCCGCATGGCGGCTGGCGATCTGGAGCCGGGAATGCTGGTTCTGGTCGCAGCCGGCGAAGCGCTGGCGGCTGACGGCGAAGTCGAAGACGGCACCAGCACGATCGACAATTCCATGCTGACAGGAGAAAGTACGCCCGAACCTGTCGGCCCACGCAGCAAGGTGCATGCAGGAGCGATCAATCTCGGCGCGCCGTTCCGCATGCGCCTGACCCGCACCGCTGATGACACGGCGCTGGCTGAAATCGCACGGCTGATGGACGAAGCCGGGCAATCGCGCAGCCATTATGTCCGTATCGCCGACCGCGCCAGCCGCGCCTATGCGCCCGCTGTTCACACGCTCGCCGCGCTTGCTTTCGTGGGCTGGATGATCGCCGGAGCGGGTTGGCACCAGTCGCTTGTCATCGCGATTGCGGTGCTGATCATCACCTGCCCCTGCGCGATGGGACTTGCCGTGCCGACAGCGCAGGTCGTCGCCTCTGGCGCGCTGCTCAAGCGCGGGCTTCTGGTGAAAGACGGCAGCGCGCTTGAACGGCTTGCCGAAACCGACGTAGCGCTGTTCGACAAGACCGGCACGCTTACCCTTGGCGAACCGCGCGCGGATATCTCCGGCCTTGATGCCGAAGCCCGCAGCGTGGCGCTGGGACTGGCGCAGGCCAGCCGCCACCCGCTCAGCCGCGGTCTGGCGGAAAGCTTGCGCCGCGAAGGGGTAGAGGCCGCAGCTGTCCAAGGCGTCGAGGAAATCAGCGGTCAGGGATTGTCCGGCACATGGAACGGACTGCACGTCGCGCTGGAACGACCCGACAGCCATTCCGCCGATCTGGCGACGAGACTGCGCATCGGCGATGCTGTCGAAACCATCACCTTCAGCGATCCGCTGCGCCCCGATGCGGCAGAGACGATTGCAGCCATGCGCAGCCTGGGGATCGAAGCCAGCATCCTTTCCGGCGACCGCAGCGAAGCGGTGGAAGCGGCAGCGCAGGCGCTCGGCATGCAGGCCCGCGCTCAAGTCAGCCCGCAGGCAAAGCTTGCCGCGCTTGAGGAATTGCGCAGTTCCGGCAAACGTCCGCTGATGGTCGGCGACGGCCTTAACGATGGCCCCGCCCTCGCCGCTGCCCACGCCTCCATCGCTCCCGGCACCGCCAGCGACGCGAGCCAGCAGGCCGCCGACGCGGTGTTCATCGGTGACAGGTTGATGCCGGTTGCGCTCGCGATCCGCGTCGCCCGGCGCACGATGCAGATCGTCCGCCAGAATTTCGTCTTTGCGATCGGATACAATGTGCTGGCCGTCCCGCTGGCGCTGTTCGGCTATGTCACCCCGCTGATCGCCGCGATTGCCATGTCCGTCAGTTCGCTGGTGGTTGTGGCCAATTCGCTGCGGCTGGCGGGCAGCGCGAAGGAGCCTTTTGCATGACCGGCCTCGCATTCCTCATCCCGATTGCCCTGCTGATGGGCGCGGCGGGCCTTGCCGCATTCTTCTGGGCGATGCGCGATGGCCAGTATGAAGACATGGACGGCGCGGCAGCGCGCATCCTGATCGATGACGAACAGGACGCGTCATGAACATTGCCCCCATCGCCCTGATCGCCCTGATCCCCATGATCACCGGCCCGCTGCCGCAGGAACCCGAGGGACTGACGGTTTCGCTGTGTGGCGGGGGCGAAATCACCATTTCGCTGGGTGATGAAGCGCCAGAGGACAAGCGCGATTGCCATCAACAGGCATGCCACGCAGGGACTTGTCGCGAGAAATCAAAAAGAGCGGACAAACTGCCAAATTGATCTCACTCAAAGACGCGGATGCGGTGGAACGCTCTAAGCGTTCTCATGTGGCCATATCATCCTGACCTGCTCGAAACGCCCGTACCGCGTTACACGAGCTATCCCACCGCTGCCGATTTCGGCCAGCTTCCCGCCGGATCGATAGAGCAGGCGATTGAGCGGAGCACGGGCGATGTCTCGCTCTACCTCCACATCCCGTTCTGCGAGAAGATCTGCTATTATTGCGGTTGCAACACCGGGGCATCGGGACGGCGTGAGCGGGTAGAAAGCTATCTCACCGCGCTGCACGAGGAAATCGAGATCGTTGCCAGCCTGCTTCCCGCCAGCGCACGGGTGCGGCGCATCGCCTTTGGCGGAGGCAGCCCCAACGCGATCGAGCCGCATGAATTCATCGCCATCGTCGATGCGATCAACCACCATTTCCGGCTGCATGACGCCGAATGGTCGATAGAGCTTGATCCGCGCACCATGTCGGCGCGCTGGGCCGGCGCGATTGGCGAGGCTGGCATTACTCGCGCCAGCATGGGGGTGCAGACCTTCGCCCCGCATTGCCAGAAAGCGATCGGACGCGAGCAGAGCGACAGCCTGATCTGCCAGAGCACGGACTGGCTGCGATCAGCCGGGGTTACGTCGCTGAATTTCGATCTGATGTACGGCCTGCCGGGACAAACCAGAGGCGATCTCGTCGACAGCATGGAAAAGACCCGCCTGCTTGGCGCAGATCGCGTCGCGGTTTTCGGCTATGCCCATGTTCCGCATCTCGTTTCCCGGCAAAAGATGATCGATGCCACCAATCTGCCCGGCCGCGAAGAACGGTTTGCAATGGCCGAGGACGGCTTCCGCTTCTTCACCTGCAATGGCTACCAGGCAGTCGGCTTCGATCACTTCGCGCTGCCCAGCGACTCCATGGCGATCGCCACGCGCGATGGCACGCTGCGGCGCAATTTCCAGGGATTTACAGATGATACCGCCGAAGTGCTTATCGGTCTCGGATCTTCGTCGATCAGCGGGTTTCCTGATCTGATCGCGCAAAATGAAAAGAAGAATGGCCGTTACCGTGTGCTGTCAGCGCAAGGGAGGCTTTCGGCATCGGTAGGTATCGTGCGCTCAGCCGAAGACCAGATGCGCGGACGCCTGATCGAGGCGCTGCTGTGCAAGGGCAGCGCCAAGCTTTCCCCATGCCTTTTTTCGCAGGTTCAGGACCGGCTCGCCCCCTTCCTCGCACGCGGACTGGCGACGTTGGAGGGCATGACACTGACGATCACGCCTTCGGGCCTGCCCTATGCGCGGGTGATCGCATCGCTGTTCGATCGCTTCCGCGAGACGACCCAGAAACGCTTCAGCTCGGCGATCTGACACCCGCTTCAAGCGCGGCGAGCGTTTCCGGCGTGTCGACATCGACGAGCCATTCCGGCGGGCAAGGACATGTCTCGCCCAGCGCCAGCAGTTCGCGCGCGCCCTTGTCGCCATGCAATTGCGCCAACGCAGGGAAATGGTCGCATCCGAACACCGCAGGCGGCATTCGGGTGTCCCCGATTGCGGAGGTGAAGATTCCTCCGGAGCCATCGCAGGATCGGATAAGCGACGAATAGAAAGCTTCAGGCACCATCGGCATATCGGCCAATGCGATCAGCAGCCTGTCACAATCTGCCTCCATCGCCAGCCGGGCCGCCATCGCCACGGAAGTGCCCATCCCCTGCTCTGCATCGGGATTGGCCGCCACATCAAATCCGCATTCGCGCCAGACAGGCGCGCAAGGGTGCGCATCGCTCGCACAGATGACGGCGGCCATGCTGAAGTCGCGCCCACGTAGCGTCCGCGCGACGTGTTCGCCCAGCATCCTGCCGTGCAGCCTCGCCGTGAGTTTATCCGTCTCGCCAAAGCGGCGGGACTGCCCGGCAGCGAGGATCGCCACGCCAAGGCGGACTTCAACCATTCGGGGAGCCTGCACCCGCCGCGAAATCGGCCTGGTCATAGGCGCGGATCACTTCGGCCAGCGCCGACAGCGCCAGCGTCTGCGGATCGCGGGAGGAATGGAACAGGCCGATGGGCGCACGGATGCTGGCGATCTGTTCGACGGTGGCGCCGCACTTTGCCAAGGCCTCGCACCTTTGCGCATGCGCCTTACGCCCGCCCATCGCCCCGATGTAGAAATGCGGCAATTCCAGCGCGCGCAGCATCAGTTGCGTTTCCCAGTCGTGATCGTGGAACAGGAAAACCGTCGCCGTCCACGGATCGCCGCCCAGCACGTCAGTCTGATTGGCGCGAGCAAGCCGATAGGCCCAGATTCCCTCTGCCGCTAAGCGGTCAATTATCCGCTGATCGGGCGTGAACACCTTGATCCAGCAGCCGAGCGTCCGGCCCAGCCGTGCCAGCGCCTCGACGCTGGCGCCGTGTCCGATGATCTGGAGAATCGGAGCGGGCCAATAGCCGAACGTGCCGCTTTCGCCATCGAATGTCGGCGCGCGCCATTTGTCGAGATGGCGGGGCGTGTCACCCAACGAAATCGAAAAGGGCGCACGATCGCGGATCGATTTGCGGCATTGCTCCACCAAATCGCCATCGCCAAGCGGTTGGAAGTGCACGTCCAGCCCCCCGCCGCAAGGCAGCTTGATGTCGAGATAGGGCGAGCCTGCGCCAAACCGCACAATGCGCGGTGCATTTGCCTTCAGGGCGTCCAGGGCCTCTGCCACCACCGCATTCTCGATACATCCGCCCGAAAGCGATCCGGCAAAGCTGCCGTCCTGTGCCACACCCATGATCGTGCCGGGATTGCGCATCGAAGACCCTTCGACAGCGCAAACGGTGACAAGCACGGCTGGCTCGCCCCGGCTCTGACGATCATGCAGGAAATCAAGAACGCGGGAGGTGTCCACCCCTGGGCCGCCAGCTTCCGGCTATTCGCCGGTGCCCGCAAGATAGGCGATGATGGCGGCGCGTGCATCAGGATCAGGCACCGCGCCTGCCAGCATGTCGGTGCCCGGAAGATAACCGGCCGGATCGGCTAGATAGCCGTCAAGGCTCGCCTCGTCCCAGACGATATCCGAAGCGATCAGCGCGTCTGAATAGGGATAGCCCTCCAATCCCCCGGCGGTCCGCCCGATAACGCCATGCAGGTTCGGCCCCGCAGTCGATGGAGCACCCGCTTCATTGACATGGCAACCGGTGCACATCTGGAACGCATCTTCTCCCAATGCGACCAGATCGACCGCACCATCCGCTTCGGCCGGATCAGCCGCCGCCGCGGGTTCGCCCGGCTCGCGCACGATGATCTGCTCGACCACTTCCGGCTGCTCCGCCGAACCGCAGGCCGTCACCATCACTGTAAGCAGGCTTGCCGCGAGAAACGCGTTCTTGTGCATCCTTATGTCCCCTTTAGGCCGCTTTCAGCAGCGCTTACGCGAATTGCTTTGCGATGGGCAATTCGCGGATGCGTTTGCCGGTCGCAGCGAAGATGGCATTGGCCAGAGCGGGTGCCGCAGGAGGCAGTCCGGGCTCGCCCGCCCCGCCAATCGGGACATCACCGCTATTGATCAATTCGACGGCGATCCCGGGCACTTCGTTCATGCGCAACATCTTGTAATCATGGAAGTTACTTTGGACGACAGCACCGTCTTTCAGCTCCAGTTCGCCATACATCGCAGCCGTCAGACCGAACACGATGCCCCCTTCGATCTGGTTCCTGAACCCGTCGGGATTCATCACATAGCCCGCATCGCAGACGGCCCAGATATTGCTGAGACGCGGCTTGCCAGAGGTCATGTCGACTTCGATCACTTCGGCGACAATGGTGCCGAAGCTTTCGACGATTGCGACGCCCTTAGCCTTACCTTCGGGCAGGGTTTCGCCCCAGTTGCTGATCTGCGCGACCTTCTCGAGCACCGCCTTGTGGCGAGAGGCATCGGCCAGCATGGCAAGGCGGTATTCAAGCGGATCCTGCCCGGCGGTGTGCGCAGCTTCGTCAATAAAGCTCTCGACGAAGAAACCCTGCTGCGAATGATCGACCGAACGCCATGCCTGAAACGGCAGGTGAAGCGGTGCCTCAGCGACGCGAATTGACGTGTTTTCAATGCCATACATCGCGGGAACGCTGGCTTCTGCCGGATCATGGCGCTGGGTGAATACGCTGTCGTAAGCGATCAGCTTGCCATCGGCGTCCAGCCCTGCACGCATCCGGCACAGGTCTGCGCATCGGTAATACGCCTTCTGCGTATCCTCTTCGCGGCTCCACACGACCTTGACCGGATAGCCAGTCGTCTTGGCGATCCGCGCCGCCATGGCCATTTCGTCACTGCCGAGCCGCCTGCCGAAACCGCCACCGAGATAGTCCTGGTGGACAGAAACCGCGTCCTTGTCCAAACCAAGCGTATCCGCCACCGCGCTACGCGCCATAAGCGGAACCTGCGTACTTGCCCAGATATCGCATTTACTTTCAGTCACATGTGCGGTGCAGTTGATCGGCTCCATCGGCGAATGCGCGAGGTAAGGGGCGCGATATTCCGCGTCGATCCGCTTTGCCGCTTTGCCAAGCGCATCTTGCGCATTGCCTTTTGCGGCGGCTTCCTTGCCCCCGGTTTCGCCCGCTTCGTCCAGAGCCTTGGCAAAGACGGCGAACTGATCTTCCATCGTCTTGATCGGGCTGTCCGACGGGCTCCAGTCGATCTTGACGGTGTTGATCGCCTGTTGCGCCTGCCAGTAGCTGTCCGCCACCACGGCGACGAAATCGCCCATGTTGAGGATTTGCAGCACACCCGACATGGCCTTGGCGCGGCTCGCGTCCATGGATGTGACGGTGGTTCCGGGCACCGGAGGCCGGACTACCGCGGCATAGGAGAGGTCGAGTCCTTCGGGCACCGCATCCATGCCGAACTTGGCCGTGCCATCAACCTTGCACGGAATGTCCGTGCGCGGCTTGCTGCGGCCCATCAGGCGATATTGATCGCTGGTCTTGAGCGTCGGGGTCTGGTCCATCGGCTGCTCTGCCGCGGCGCTCGCAAACTCCGCATAGGTTGCCGACTTTCCAGATGCCTCGTGAAACAGAGTGCTGTCGCGCGTCGCAATCTCGGCAGCGGGAACACCCCATGCATCGGCAGCCGCCCCGATCAGCATCTTGCGAGCCGCAGCCCCTGCAACGCGCATGGAATGCTGGCCTGTGGTCCGGATGGAGGAAGACCCCCCGGTGATCATGGCATCGGCAAGCCGCGCAACCTGCGTGAACAGGCCGTTCCATGTGGGCTCGATCCAGTCGGCGGCGTTCATGGTGAAAGGTGCAACGAACATGCGCGCGGTGTCAGTCACGACATAGCTGCCGTCAGCGGGCGCCTGCATGACGCGCACCTTGTCCCACGCCGCATCAAGCTCGTCCGCCAGCATTTGTGCCAGCACCGAATGCGCACCCTGCCCCATCTCGCAATGCGGGACGATCGCAGTGACAATGTTGTCCATGTCGATCTTGACCCAGCTGTTGATCAGCTGTTCGCCTTCGCCCGCTGCGACCTTGGGCGCGAGCGCACCTATGGGATTTCCGGGGCGCACGCCGATGCCGATCAGCAAGCCGCCGCCTGCCAGTACGCCTGCACCGATGAAACCGCGCCTGCTCCATTTGGCCAATTTCGAGCGTTCTTTCTTCTCAGGAGTCATGTCGTTCATGGATCAGGCCTCCTGCGTGCTGGGTTCGACCTGTCCGGCCGCTACCTTGATGGCGCGGCGGATACGGGTGTAGGTGCCGCAGCGGCAGATATTGCCGGACATGGCGGCATCGATATCCGCATCTGTCGGGTTCGGATTGTCACGCAGCAGCGCCGTCGCGCTCATGATCTGGCCCGACTGGCAATATCCGCATTGCGGCACCTGCTCGCTGATCCAGGCCTCTTGCACCTTGGTGAGTTCGCCCTCCGGTCCGGCGATCCCTTCGATCGTCGTGACCTGACGCCCTTCGGCCTGCGAAACCGGGGTGGAACAGCTGCGCACGGGCTGCCCGTCGAGATGCACCGTGCATGCGCCGCACTGCGCAATGCCGCAGCCGAACTTGGTACCGGAAAGCCCGAGCTTTTCGCGCACGACCCACAGGATCGGCATCGCCGGATCAGCATCCACGCTGATCGGTTTTCCGTTGAGAATGAAGCTTGCCATATCCGGCTTCCCCCGAATTACCTTGAGTTTCGAATAGCAATCTATGCCGCGCTGGCCGCCTTGGAAAGGGTGAAAGGCGGAACAGCATGGCGCGCTTGCCTGTTACGTCCTAACGTTGGAGCATGAATACGGTTTCTTTCGACGACTTTCTTGCCATCGATATTCGCGCTGGCACCGTGATTGACGCCTCGACGTTTCCGGAGGCGCGCAAGCCCGCCATCAAGCTGTGGATCGACTTCGGTGACGCAATCGGGGTCAGGAAAAGCTCGGCCCAGATCACCGCTCATTACACTCCGGAAAAGCTGATCGGGCGCAAGGTGATGGCCGTCACCAATTTTCCACCGCGCCAGATCGGGCCATTCATGTCCGAAGTGCTGGTTCTCGGTTTTCCCGATGCCGATGGCGCAATAGTGCTCGCCGGGCCGGATAGCGATGTGCCCAATGGTTCGCGAATGGCCTGATTATTAAGTCCCTTGCGCCTCGCCGTCTTTGCGAGGATACAGGGCACCACAAACGAAAACATGTTCTGGTCGCGTTGTTTCTATGGGGGGAAATCAAAATGGCCGTTTCCGATCACGTAAATTTCGAACAGTTCATGGAAGGCGTGAAAAAGCGCAATCCGGGCCAGCCTGAATTCGTGCAGGCAGTGCAGGAGGTGTCTCAGGACATCTTCGATTTCATGGCCGACAAGGTCGAATATCACGAAGCGCAAATCCTGCGTCGCATTGCAGAGCCAGACCGTGTCGTCTCGTTCCGCGTGTGCTGGGAAGACGACAATCACAACATTCGCGTGCAGCGCGGCTGGCGCGTCCAGTGCAACAACGCAATCGGTCCGTACAAGGGCGGGATCCGTTTCCACCCGAGCGTGACCGAAGGGACGCTGAAGTTCCTCGCGTTTGAGCAGACGTTCAAGAACTCACTCACCGGCCTGCCCATGGGCGGCGGCAAAGGCGGCGCGAACTTCAATCCCAAAGGCAAGTCGGATGCCGAAGTGATGCGGTTCTGCCAGAGCTTCATGACCGAACTTTACCGCCACATCGGCCCGGATACCGACGTGCCCGCTGGCGACATTGGCGTCGGTGCTCGCGAAATCGGTTACATGTTCGGCCAGTACAAGCGGATCGTGAACCGCTGGGAAGGTGTGCTTACCGGCAAGGGTATCGAATATGGCGGTTCGGCCATGCGTCCAGAAGCAACCGGCTATGGCGCGGTGTACTTCCTGCAGAACATGCTCAAGCACAAGGGTATGGATGTTGAAGGACACACCGCTGTCATTTCGGGTTCGGGCAATGTCGCCACCCATGCCGCTGAAAAGATCACCCAGCTGGGCGGCAAAGTCCTGACCCTTTCAGATTCGGGCGGCTACATCCATGATCCTGACGGCATCGATCAGGAAAAGATCAATTGGGTAAAGCACCTGAAGAACGTCAAGCGCGGCCGCATCAGCGAGTATTGTGACGAGTTCAAGGGCGCGACCTTCCACGAAGGCCGTCCGTGGGGCGTGGCTGCCGATCTCGCGCTGCCCTGCGCCACGCAGAATGAGCTGAACGAGGAAGAGGCCAAGACCCTGGTGGCAAACGGCGTGAAGGCCGTATCCGAAGGCGCCAACATGCCGACCACGCTCGAAGGCGTGCACGTCTTCCACGATGCCAAGGTGATGTACGCGCCGGGCAAGGCCGCAAACGCCGGCGGCGTCGCGGTGTCGGGTCTGGAAATGAGCCAAAACTCGGAGCGCATCAGCTGGAACCATGGCCGCCTCGGCGAGATGCTGACCGACCTGATGGAAGGCATCCACGGCAAGTGCGTCGAATTCGGCGACGAGGGCAACGGCCACGTGAACTACGTCAAAGGTGCCAATATCGCCGGCTTCAAGAAAGTGGCCGATGCGATGCTGGCCTTCGGCGTGGTCTGACAAGGTACGCTGTCGCAAGAAACAGAAAGGGCGGCCTGATCGGGCCGCCCTTTTTCTTTGCGCTAGTGCCGAAGCCTAGCGAATACCGAGCAGTTCCGCCTGACGACGCAATTCGGCTTCCTGCGACGGATTGGCGGCAATCGCCGATTCAAGCGCACGGCGCGCCTTACCCGGTTCGCCAAGCGTCATCCGGCTGCGCATCAGCATGACCCAACCATCGAGATTCTTGGGTTCGCTCTTCAACCGTTCTTCCAGCCCCGCGACCATACCGGCCACCATGTTCTCCTGCTCACCCGGCGTCATCCGGCTGGCATCAGCCATTTGCTGTGCCGTCGGGCCACGGACGTTCGGCGAGGCGGCTTCACCTGCCGCGCTTCCCGAACCGGGGATCATGACCTGCGGGACCCGTGCTTCCATTACCGTGGCGAGCCGTTCCTCGATGTCGATATCGTTGATTGCTCCGACCTGCTGGATAGTGCGGACCAGATCACCTTCCCAGGGTGCGCCCGGAGGCGAATCGGACAGGAGCGAGAGCCACGAACTGATCGCCCCGTCGTGATCGCCATCAAGGTCTTGTCGCACGGCGAGAAAATACCGGGCGCGCGGATCCTGCGAATCGAGTTCGAGAGCTTTCTTGAAAGCATCCAGCGCGCGCGCCGGAAGCGGATCACGCTCGCTCGCATAGACCAGCGATTCCCCCAATGCGGACCACAGGACGGCTTCGCTATCGTCAATCGCTACCGCGCGTTCATAGGCCTCCGCCGCATCGCCGAATTCACCACGTTCGAAATAGGCATAAGCAAGGTCGGCCCACGGGCGGGCATCATCGCTCGAATTCTCGGCAGCCTTGCGCAGGTCCTCAATCGAAGGGCCGGAATCAGCCGCAACTTCGGCTTCCTCGTCGCTCCCTCCCGAACCATAGATATTGAAACCGATCGAACCGACAGCGAGCACCGCCGCCGCGCCAAGTAAAATCCAACCTGCCTTGGAACTGGATTTGCCCTCTGGCGACGACTGAATCGAACTATTTGCACCTGATCCCATGAGATTTTCACTAGCAACCCGTGCAGAAAACAGCAATTCTCTCTGGCAATGGGAAACACTTTCCCTATGGTGGGGGTGTGTGAAATCTATCCGAAGGGGGGGATAGATTGTCGGACTTGTATAAAGTCGCCATCGTTGGCTCCGGCCCGGCCGGAATGAGTGCTGCAGGCCGTGCGGCCGCGCTCGGCATGGCGCATGTCTTGCTAGAAAAGACAGACCATCTCTCGGACACGATTTTCAAGTACCAGAAGGGCAAGCACGTCATGGCGACGCCTTCCAATCTGGTGTTGCGCAGCGACATGGATTTCGACGCCGGCAAGCGCGAGACGATCCTCGGCATCTGGGACGAACAGACCGCCGGACTGAACGTCAATGTGAAATACAATGCGGAAGTCACCGCGGTCGAAGGCGAGAAAGGCAATTTCTCGCTGCGCCTGAAGAGCGGCGAAACCGTGCGGGCAGAAGCAATCATCCTGGCAATCGGGACACAAGGCAACCCGAACAAGCTGCGTTGCCCCGGCGCGGATCACCCGATGATCCAGTATCAGCTCGATGACCCCGGCGAATATTTCGACGAGCATATCACAGTCGTTGGCGCGGGCGATGCCGGGATCGAAAACGCTCTGGGTCTTGCCGCTGACGAAAAGCAAGGAAACATCGTCACCATCCTGAACCGGACGGACGATCTTTCCCGCGCCAAGGGTCCGAATGTCGCGCTATTGATGGAAGCGCAGGCGAATGGCCGGATCAACGTCATGCTTTCGACGACGCCGGCAGAAGTTCGCGATGGCGAACTGGTGCTGGACACACGCGACGGGCAGGAGACCATCCCGTGCAACCGGATCATCGCACGCACGGGCTCTCAGCCGCCACGGGGTTTTGTCGAGGCGATGGGGATCGAATTCACCGGACCAGACCGGGGTGCATTCCCCAAGCTGTCGCCAGTGTTCGAAACGACCAAGCCAGGCATTCACGTCATCGGTGCCCTGGCCGGATATCCGCTGATCAAGCACTGCATGAACCAGGGCTATGACGTGATCGAATTCCTCAACGGGAACTCGGATCTCAAGCCCGCGGACGAGCCGATCCTGCGTGACAAGTTCGCTCCGCTGCCCGGCAATCATTCGGTCGAGCATTGGCTGGAGGTATTCGGCAGCAACATTTCGGTGTTCAGGGGTCTTTCCCCGCTGCAGCTGCGCGAATTGATGCTCGATTCCACGGTGCACGCTTACAATCCGGGTGACATTATCTTCCGCCGGAACGAGCCAGGTTCCTCGCTCTTCACCATCGCTCAAGGGTCGGTTGCGGTCGAAATCAATCCGAATGATCCCTCGATCACGGTGCCGATCGAACAGGGCTCGATATTTGGCGAAGTCGGCCTGATCTCGGGCCGTCGGCGCGGCTCGACGGTCCGTGCCGCCGAACCGGTTGTCGCCGTTGAACTCGCCCGCAACGCGGCCCTGAAACTGATCGCGTCCTCACCCGAGGCTGCAGACGCTGTGAATCGGATCGCGATCGAGCGGCAATTGCTGCAAATCTTTGGCTCGGGCCTTACTCCTAAAGACATCGCCCCTCTCGTCGAAGCGGCAGAGATCAAGCAACTGCGCGCCGGCGAAGTGCTGATCAAGGAAGGCGATGACGACAAGGAAGTCTACATCATCCGGCGTGGCTCGATGATCGTTGAAAAGGACCTTGGCGGCAGATCGGTGTTCCTGTCGTACCTTCCGGCGGGCAGCTATGTCGGGGAAATGGCGGCGATCGACGGTTCGCTGCGCACGGCAACGGTGAAGGCAGCCATCAAGGCCGAGGCGATCCGGCTTCCCGGAGACAAATTCGTCGAACTGCTCGATAACAATCCGGCATTGCGCGAAAAAGCGCTCAAGGAGATGGCCGGAAGGCGCAAGACCAATGCCTTTATTGAAAGCCGCAAGGACGAATTTTCCAGCGTCGTGGATCTTTATTCAGAAACCGCGCAGTTCCTCGTCGATGAAGGTCTGGGCGAGGCGACAGACGTCCTTCTGATAGATGAGAAGCTGTGCATCGGTTGCGACAATTGCGAAAAGGCTTGCGCTGACGCGCACGAAGGCCTGTCGCGGCTCGATCGCGAAGCCGGGCGCACCTACGCGCATCTGCACGTGCCGACATCCTGCCGCCACTGCGAACACCCGCATTGCATGGCCGATTGCCCGCCGAACGCGATCAAGCGCGGGCCGGATGGCGAAGTCGTCATCGACGACACCTGTATCGGCTGCGGCAATTGCCAGCGCAATTGCCCCTACGGCGTGATCCGCATGGACCCGAAGCCGCCCAAGAAGCCGTCGCTGTTGTCATGGCTGTTCTTCGGCAAGGGTCCGGGACCGGGCGAGGCGTCCTACAAGTGGCGCAAGGAACACGGCGATCCTGAAACGCCAAAGCAGGCGATCAAATGCGACATGTGCTCCGGCATTGACGGCGGGCCCGCTTGCGTGCGCGCCTGCCCGACGGGCGCTGCGATCCGCGTTTCGCCCGACAAGTTCCTGACATTCACCAAGCTGACGGAGGACGTTGAATAATGGCAAGCGTCCCCAACAACCGTTTCAAACAGGATGAGGCCCGGCGGAACGCCGATCATGTCAGCTTCCTGAAGCACAAGAAGTACCGTTACCTGTGGATTGCATTGCTGCTCTCGATCGTCAGCGGGCTCGGCTATGCCCTGATCGATCAGGAACCGCGTCCCAATGGCGGCAGCTGGTACGGCTATACCCTCGGCACGATCGGACTGTTGCTGATCGTCTGGCTGTCATTGCTCGGAGTGCGCAAGCGCAAGATCACCACCGGGGCTTGGAGCCTCAAGGCTTGGACCAGCGCGCATGTCTATCTGGGTCTCGCGCTGATCGTTGTCGGCACGTTGCATACCGGTTTCCAGATCGGCTGGAACGTTCACACCCTTGCATATTTCCTGATGCTGCTGGTCATCATCACGGGAATCTATGGCGTGATTGTCTACGCCACCCTGCCCGCCTCGCTCTCGTCGAACCGCAAGGAAATGACGCGCGCGCAAATGCTAGAAGCGCTCACGGCGCTTGATCGCCAGCTTGAAAGCGCGGCGCAGCCACTGGGACGCGAGCAGTCAGACCTAGTCATCTCCGCGCTTGGTCAGGATGTGTTTTACGGCGGCGCGCTGGCGCGGTTGACGGGGGCGTACCCCGGTTGCAAGACCAACAAGGCGCTAAAGGGCATCGGCACCGCATCGGCAGCGGAAGAGCGGGTGCACACTCTGTTGACCAAACGCGCTGAACAACTCGGCCAGATCCGCCGCCACCTTCGCATTCGGGCGCTCCTCGAAGTCTGGCTGTTCATCCATATCCCGGCGACCATAGCCCTGCTCGCCGCACTGCTCGCGCATGTCGTGAGCGTATTTTATTACTGGTGAGGGCAAGCGCCATGGCATTCCTGATCCGTACCATCGACTTCACCGCATCCGGACGCGAAATCGTGCGCGACCGAACCGTGGATGCTGCGGCGGTCAATATCGGCCGCGCTGCCGAAAACGACATTCACCTGCCCGATCTCGCAGTCGAACAGCGCCATGTCCGCATCAGCGATGCGGGCGGCGGCATGCTGAAGATCGAGGCTGTCGGCGGGCTCGAATTCGGCATTGACGGACGTTCGACAATGGGAGCCGATGTTGATCCAAACATCGGTGCCGAACTGTCGCTCGGCTCATCGCGGCTCGCGATTTCAAGAGACGGTGACGGCCCGGTTCAGATCGTCATCAAGCAGGTCGAAAAGGACGAAGGCGCTGGCGACGCGCTGCAGAACTTTGCACTCGCCAGCGCATTGCCGAGCAAGCGGGCGATGGCATGGGTGTTTTCGCTCGCAATTCTCGTACTGCTGTTGAGCGTACCGATCATTACCCACCTCACCCGGACGCCGGTGGAGAATGATCCGGAGAATATCACTGAAGGCCAGGTTCTGTTTGATGCAGCCTGGAGCGCCGGCGAACTGAGCATGGCGCACCATGAACTCGAAGGGAATTGCGAGGCCTGCCACGTCACGCCGTTTGTTTCGGTTCAGGATGAAACCTGCCTGACTTGCCATGAAGAGCTGGGCGATCATGCCAAGATGCCGCGCCTTAAGGAGGGCATGGCACCGCTCAGCACCGGTGATGCAATCCAGTGGTCGATTGCCGAGAGCCTTGGCAAGGAAGGGCCGCTGGGTTGTGTCTCTTGCCATTCCGAGCACGAAGGCCCTGTGAAGCTTGAGGCATCCGACGAGAAGTTCTGCGCCGATTGCCACAATGATCTCGATACGCGGTTGACCGATGTGGCGTTTGGCAATGCCTCGGACTTCGGAAAGAAGCACCCGCAGTTCCGCCCGCAATTCTTCACCGCGCATTTCGACAAGAACCCCAAGCGGGTTTCGCTCGACAAGAATCCCAAGGAAATGAGCGGCCTCATCTTCCCGCATGATATCCACGTTTCGGAAACGGGAGGAGCCGCGCGCATGGCGATCAGCCTGCCGCAATATGGCGCGCCGCTGGAATGCAGCGACTGCCATGCCGAAGAGGAAGACGGTGTGGGATTTGCTCCGGTTGCGATGGAAGATTCCTGCGAGGCCTGTCACAGCCTGGTCTTCGACCGTGCCGGCCCCAACTTCAGAAACTTGCGCCATGGCGACGTGGACGATCTGATGGAAGATCTTGCCACCATGGGTCGCGGTTCGCGCGGGTCGATCGTCACAGGGCGCGATCGTCCCGGACAATTCGCGCGCGGCGGCACCTATTATTCGAATTTCGGCCGCCCGATGAGCGCCTATATCTCGATCAACCGCGCGCTTGAGCCAACCGGCGTGTGCGGTGAATGCCACATTCCGACAATGACGAACGGGCGCCGCGATCTCACCCCGGTCAATCTGCCTGATCGGTTCCTGATGCGGGGCTTCTTCAATCACAAGGAGCATGGCGACGACGTGGCGGAATGCAGCGATTGCCACGCAACGGACACTTCGAAGGAAGCGACAGATCTGCTGATCCCCGATCTTGAAAGCTGCCGCGACTGCCACCTTGGCGAAACGGCGGTAAAGACCGAAGAGATCGTCCCATCAAGCTGCGCCATGTGCCATGGGTATCACACGCCGACGATGCCGTGGCGGCCGGAGGATCATCCGAAATTGCCCGGAAATGGCGGCAGTGATAGTGTCGCTGCGATCCTGAGTAGTCTAAGACGCTGATTATGAAGAATGATAGCATCGGCGTCCTGATCGCGCAGATCACTGACACGCATGTCGGATTCGAACCGGAAGCGGGCGAAAACGAATTCAACTTCGTGCGGTTTCGCAATGTGCTTGGCCATTTGATGAGCCAGCCCATTCTGCCGGACATGCTGATCCTCTCGGGCGATCTGACCGATGGCGGGCAGCAGGAATGCTATCATCGCATCCGGGATCTGGTGCAGGAATGCCCCTTCCCCGTGCACGTGCTTCCCGGCAATCACGACAATCGCGATGAACTGCTGCGCGCTTTCCCGGAATGCCCGACTGCGGATGGATATGCACAATACGCACTGGAATGCGGCGAAGGGAGCGATCGGTTGCGCATACTGTGCTTGGATTCGTTCGAGCCCGGACGGCATGGCGGCGCCTTTTGCGAAACACGCGCAGCCTGGCTAACCCGCGAACTGGAAGCCCATCCTGACACGCCGACGATGCTGTTCATGCATCACCCGCCTGTGGTCGCCGGGATTGAATGGATGGACCCCAAGCCGTCAGAGGAGTGGTTCACCCGGTTTCATGACACAGTGAAGGGGCACAAGCAGATTGTCGCCATTCAGGCAGGCCATTTGCATCGCCCGCTCCATTCCGTTGTCGAGGGCATTCCCTTGAGCGTGACCCCAGCTGTAGCGCCTGCGGTGTCACTCGATCTGCGACCGCTCGACGCGGAAGTGGCAGACAGCCGCCCAATCGTCGCAGCCGAACCGCCGTTTTACAGCCTGCACCTGTGGAAGGACGGAACGCTGGTTTCCCACTTCCAGCCTGTCGGCCATTGGCAGACGCTTGCCCGGTTCGAGGAACACCTAAAGCCGATGATGCGGGGCCTGCTGGCCGAACGCGGCTAATACCTCTCCGGCCACGCCAAGGTGGCTTTCATCACGAATTCCTGATTGGCCATCCTGCTTGGCAAAGGCGGCGCGGGCGGATCAGTCTCCGCCCAGCGCCGTATCTTCCGGCCTAGCATCCATATCGGCATTACGCCGCAATGGACCTATTTCACGGCCTACCCACCGGTCCATGTTGACCTCGTCACTTACGCGCCATGGCACGCCAGAGCGGGTCATGAACAGCTGCTCCATTTCCTCACGGGTAAAGGGCCGCGAGCCTAGGCGCCCGAACACAGCGATCTGGCCGCCGGTTTCGTCCACCGCACGATCCCGATCCAGCCCCTTGGACAGGGCGATTGCGGGCGTCGGCGTCTTGGTCCAGGCGATGAGCTCCGGCACAGGCGCCGGGCTGAAGCCATAGAAGTTGCGCTGGCTGTCAGGGCTGGTCAGTTGCAGCACCTTCATGCCGTTGCGGCCGTCGGCCACATAGGCGAACAGCGAGGCATTGGTGGAGGCGACGATCACGTCCTCGGCATCATTAAGCGTCCCGCCCAGCGTCACCTTTTGATGGAGGCGCGGTGCGCGGGGGTATTTCACGTCGAGAATGACCAGCCCGTCACCCTTTGCAGCGACATAGGCGTAGGTGCGCGAGACATATATCCGCCGGGCATCGGCCAGCGGGAATGTCGCCTCAGGCACGGCAACCGGATTGCGCAGATTGGTCACATCGAACAGCTTCACGCCCTCGGCATCGCTGACCCAGAGGTAACGGAACTGGATCGCGCTGGCCTTCGCTCCGGTCAACTCCCGTACCGCCGCCAGCTTGGGCGCTTTCGGATCGGAAAGATCAACCACCACCAGACCGCGACGGGCGGTGATATAGGCAATCTCGCCAGCCAGATGGATATGGGTCGCCCCGTTCAGAACCCCATCCGGGTTCCACGCATCCGAACCGTCGGCGTATTCCATCCGCTCGAAGAAGTTGTTGCGGAATTCGCCATCTGCCAGCGTGTTCACATCGACGAGGATCAGTCCCTCTTCCGCGTCAGTGACTGCGGCATAGTTGTAGATCGGCAGGAACGGCTGCTCCTGGTTCACTTCGCGCATCTGCGGAGTGTTACGTTGCGGCGCGATCGGCTGGTTGGTAGCCAGCGCCATGCAGGTCGCATTGCGTGTCTTCACATGAGTGTCGTGGCCCAGCGGGGAGAACGGCGCGGTGATGATCCGCTCCGAAATTCCCTTGTTCGCAATCGAGGCAACGTCATAGGCACGGAAGCCACCCTTGCCTTCGGCCACGAACAGATATTCGCCGCGCAATTGCAAGCATCCGACCCGATCCCGCGTCCCTTCGTGCGGGTTGACGAATTCCTCGAACGGCTTGGTTTCACCCGAGAAGTCTTCATCAAACGCCTGGCCACGGACCCAGTTCTTCAGCTCGCGCCCGTTGTCTTCAACGTGCATCCGCCAGTAATCCGGATAGGCATAACGGTGCAGGTAAGAGCCGATGACAGCTTGCGGTTCGTCATATTCCGTGACGCGGATCGCGGTCAGCCCGCCTTCCAGACCGGTGAAGGCATGCATCCCGACAAAGTTCACGTAATTGGTGCCCAGCAGCAGCAGCTGCGCCATGATTGCGTTGTTGTCCTCTTCTTCGGACAGGTGGCAATCGCTGCAGGTCTTCGTTTCGGTCAGACGTACCGTGTGCGGGAAGTGCGGAGCGAAAGCCTGTGACGAGAAGCCAATCGCTGAGATCGGCGGCTGCTGCACATAGATGCGTTCGCGGTTGATGTTGGTCGAGGACAGAACCAGCGCCGAGGACGAACGGACCGGTGCGGTCTGATTGCCCTTGGTCGTCTGGTGAATGCCCAGCTGGAACATCTGGTCGCGGGCAACCTGCGGGTTGTAGGTTGCGAAGTTACGGGTCGACCCGCCTTCGTAGCGGTGCGACTTGGTCTTCCAGTTCGCTTCGATCGGCAGGTGACATCCGCCACAGCTCGTCGTCCACGACAGGTGGCAGGTGAAACAGGCCATTTCCTCGTCACGGTGCGCGCGGTCACCCGCCTCGATACCCGTGCCGAATTCGAACCGGCCCGTTTCCGCGCCATAGCGGCTCATCAGCTTGGAACGCGCGGCCTTGGCGTTGAACACCGGGGTCGACGGATCGACCGAGTCCTTGACCAGGCTGACTTCCCATTGAAGCGCGGGATCGACCAGCGAGCGCTGGATCAGGACACGGCGGCCTTCGTCGTTCTCGACCCATTCGAACCGGCGTTGACCATCAGGATTGCGCAGCAGGGCAAGGTTGTGGCCTTCGGGCGGAGCGGCAGGGCCGCTGGTGCGAAGGGTCGGATAGGCATCGGCGGTGCCGTGGCAATCCTTGCACCCGATCTCGATCGCATTGGCGACTTCGCCATAGATCAGTCCGTTGCCGTGGGTGTCCTGTTCGAAATGGCAATCGACGCACTGCATCCCGACTTCGGCGTGGATGCTCATCATGTGCACCGCCTCACCCGGATTGGTGCCGGGTTCGACAAACTTGCCTTCGCCATCGCGGCGCCAGCGCTGGCGCCAGCGGTTTTCGTGATAGGCAAATTCCTGTGCGCTGTCGGTTTCGGGATTGCCGGGGCGCAGGATGTTGCCTTCCGCGTCAAGCATGTTGCCGTCACGATCCCGCTTGAAGATCGCGCGGAAGTTCCACCCGTGGCCGTGATAATCGGCAAACTGGGTGTGTTCGAGATAGGGATTCAGGTCATAAACGTTGCGCAGGAAGTCGAGATCGCCCCACATGCCGCGCGGTGACGCACCCTCGGGGTTGCGATCAAGGATCGCGCGCACTTCTTCAGCCGTCGGGAAGCGTTGTTCCTTGTAGAACGCCTCGTAATCCTCGTCGCTCATCCCGTGCGGGCGCGGTGTGCGGTTTTCCGGGCCGGACCACATGAACGGCGCGTCGCTCTCGTAATCCCACATCGTGTAACCGAGGTAGGAGTTCAGGAAGATATTGGGCTGGTGCATGTGGCAATTCATGCACTGCGATGTCGGGATCGAGCGGGTGAATACGTGCTGGAGCGGGTGCCCCTTCTCGCGCACCGGAGCCTCGTCATGACCATCACCGTTGTGATCGTCATAGTTTTCGCCCGGCTGCTTCAGCCCGCCGTGTCCCATGCCACTGTTGAGCTTGCCCGATCCGTGCCCGTCATAGCCGTGGTCTTCTTCAATCTGGCTGTTGATCGTCGGATCGACGGTGATCGTCTGGCCGTCGCGACCGTATTGGGCATAGATTGACGAATGCCGTGGCTCGCGATCATTCGCGTAAACGACGTGACACGAAGCACAGCCCGAATGGCGGTAGTCGCCGGGCTGATCATTCGTCCCCATGAACCAAGTGAAGGGATCGTTCAGGCGGGTCTTGTGGATGTTGAGCGCCGGGATCGCGACGCGCAGGCCGGTACCGGGACCGCGGTTCGACTGCTTCAGATCAGGACGACCGGGTTCCTCAAGCCGCTGGATCTGGCCCGTCGGGCTTGGCAGACCGATTTCCGGGAACTGCGAGTTGATCGTGCGTCCGCCGCGTTCGAACACGCGGAAGACGTCGGCGGGCGGGATCACGTGCCAAGTCGGCAGCGGATACAGCGTCGAAAGCACGCCGCGTGCCTTCTGTTCATCGGACAGCGCGCCTTCCTCGCCATCTCCGGGCGAGGAGATGACATTGGCAATGCCGCTGATCGTCGCCGGATCACCGCTGCGGGTGTAGGCTTCGCCGAGTATGTAGTTCTTGAACGGCAGAATTCCGTTGTTGTAGGTCGCCCCGCCCCACAGCATTGCGCCGGTTGCCATGATTGATCGTTCGGCAGCCTCGATCGACTGGATGTGGCACGCACCACAGGCTTCGCGAGCGACGCGGTAGTCCGACGGGTTCACGAACTTGATGAATTCAGGCGCTTCCTTGTTGAGCAGCGCATAGGAACGTTCCGGGTTCGCCGAAGACGGGAAATGCCAGCTGTCGGGATACTTCGGCAGGACGTGCGCTGCATCGCGGGCGGCGACGTATTCGGGGTGATCCTGCGGCAGATCGGAATTGCCGCGCACGCTCGCATTGCCGCCATGGCAGTCGGTGCAACCCAGCCGTACCGCCGGTGTTTCGTGCATGGTCGGAGCGTCAGTCTGAAGGTGACAGGTATAGCATCCCTCTGATTTTGCGTCCATTTCTGCCTGAGACTGGCGCGCAGGTGCAGGCGGCGCCGTTACCAGACTGTAATCGCGATAGACCGCCAGTTCCTTGTCAGCTGCCTGCGTTTCGGACTGAAAAACGGACAGCCCCAAAAGCAGCACAGCGACTGCCAGAAGCGCCTGAGCGTATGAGAAGCGGCCGTTGCGGGTCGAGATCGGGTTTGCATCCATCAGTAGGTCAACGTCACGTTTGCGAGGATCGAGTAGAACTCATCCTGATTGCCCAGATTGTCGAACAGGTCCTTGAAACCATCGCCGGAAATCAGCGTGGCGGCCGACAGGCGAAAAACGATGTTCTGGTTAGCCTTGGGTCGCCAGATGGCCGACGCCGACAGGTCGTATCCGATGTCATCGGGGATCGAGCCTTCGACCCTCAGATTTTCGATCGAGGATGTGTCTTCGAACCAAAGGTGGTTGGCATTGGCGCTGACGCGGACTTCCGGCGTCAGGTCGAAATCGGCCCCTACCCCGACGAGCCAGAGGCCGGGGTTGTTGAAATTCGATTGCCCCTGCTCCTTGGAAGAGCGCAGGTTATTGAGAATACCGTTGCGACCATTCACCGATACCGCGCGGCCACCACCTGCAAACGGGATCGTCTGACGGATCCAGTAGGATGTGTCGGCGCCGGCAAACACCGGGTTTTCGAAGATGGCGTCAAAACCGTTTTCTTCGTTGTCATAAGGATCGCTGTCGCCGCTTTGATACAGGCCCGACAGGCGGAAGCGCATCCAGTCACGGTCATAGCTGACTTCGGCTGCCGCAAATTGGGCATTGATGTCCGCCGGTTCGCCGGTGAAGAAGTTGTTGCGATCCTCGCCCAGCGCCCAATAGGCGCTGCCGGTGATGTTGATCCGCCCGATGCGCCCGTCAACGTTGTAGCCTAGGTAGAACACATCATAGTCGCGCCCGCGCAAATCGCCCAGAAGCGCCGGGCGCACGGGGAAGCCGTTGTCGTCGATCTCGATATCATTGCCTTCGCGGTTGCGATTGTAGGCAAGCGTAAACTGGCTGGTCAGCGCCGGGATCAGGAAGTCCTGACGATAGACATTGGCGATAAACACCAGATCATCGCGCGGGCTTTGCACCACGGAATTGAGGCCGCTGTTGGTGTCTTTCTCAAGCCGCCAGAACGCGGCGAGATTGAACTGGAAGCGGTTGTTGTCGCGGTTTCCGAACAGCCGCACACCCAGTTGCTGATCGTTGAACAGGAAGCCGCGGAAATCGGCCTGGAACGGCTGAATGCCGGCGCGGATCGAGATGAAGTCGAACCGGTCGGTATCCTGCGGCGTGAAGTGGTAATCGACGAAGGCTTCCTGCACGCCGAGGAAATGATCAAGCCGGTCTGTGCCCTTGGACGGCTCCACAAACAGCACGCGGCGTTCGGGCACGTCGACGTAGTTGACGTTGTAAGCCAGCGTCAGACGGTATTCGATGCTGGGCGGCTTGTAGGCGGTGCTGCCTTTCAGCAGCGCGGCACCCACGATGAAGGTTTGCGACAGAACCGTGGAGAAATCGTTGCCGAACACGTCGAGCCGATCGGGGTCCTGCGTGGTCTGGATACCGACAGGAATCGGGAATGTACGCGGTTCGTAAACGGTGTCGCTGATCGCGTTGAGGACGAAGAACCAGTCATCGCCCTTGATCGGCAGCCACGGAACCTTGTCCGGGTTGATCGGGCGGTCACCCTTGTAGGTGTTCTGGTTATAGGGATCGAGCAGGCTTTCCCGGATCACCGGATTGCCTTCGATATCGGTCACCGCGTCGATCAGACGCCAGCGATCGGGGATCGGCACCTGATCGGGAGAGAACGCCTGCGGCGGAGGCGCGCGCACCGCGCCTTCGTTTTCCTGCGTTATCTCGACCGGCAATTCCGAATTGAAACCGGGCCGTTCGCGCCCTTCAATTATGTCGCGATCAAGCGGCTCGGGATCGGTCTTGGCCGTCTGGTTCAGGCCTTCCGCGGGTCCCTCAACCTGCTCTTCCGATTGCTCGGCCGGAGGAGGCGTTGGCGCCGGAGCGGGCGCAGCCTCTGGCGCTGCAAAGGGTTGGGCAAGCACCACGAGCGGGATGAGCGAGAGCGCCATGACTACAGCCCCTCACACACGTTTGACGCCGGATCGTCGAGGAAAGGCGCGAATGGGCAATTGATATACCGCAGCCTGACCTGACGGCTGCCGACCTGCACGACGATCCGATCCGCGCGGATATCCTTCGGCGCGTTGTTGATGCTGCCCGAACGCACCCCGGCATTGTGCAGGCCAAGGAAGCTGATCATGTCGTCCTGATCGATCCCGTCGCCCGACACGCCGATACCACCGACAAGCTGGCCGCCGCGATAGACCGGAACCGAACCGGGGAAGATCTGGATGCCGTTATCGAGCCGCGTCCCGGCCCCTGCGATATTGGGAAGCCCGGTGCAATTGCGCGGCGTGTCATCCGCCACCGCCCCGGTCACGAAACCAAGGTGCCGGGCCAGGTTGGAAACCACCAGCGCCGATTGCAGCCCGGTGGAGAAGGGATTGAACTGCTCGATCGGGCGGGAAAGCGGGCCGTGCGGCGTGCCGACTTCGCCATCGGGGAAATAGGGCCGCGACAAATTGCCGCCCGAACGATCAGCAAAGGCAAATCCGCCGGTCAGGGCATTGGGATCACCCAGGAAAGTGCGAACGCGCTGCACGAACAGGGGCACTTCGCCGCTCGCCGCCTGCAATTCGCTGGCCGCCACCGCCGAGGAGAAGAAGTTTGCCGTGCGCGCCTTTTGCAGGGATACGTCGGTGCCGAAAATCGGCGCATCGGGTGAACGCACGATGCCAAGGATACGCCCGCGCGTATCGACAAGGCTGATCGTCACCTGCGCCCGGCTGTCGAGCGGCTTGCGGATCTGCGCGCGCGCCCGGCTCATGACGGTGAAGGCTTCTTCCAGAATGATCGCGGCCTCTGCCTGCGTGATCGGCTGCGCGATATCCGCTGCATCGGTGCCGCCGCGTACTGGGTAACGATTGTTGCCCGCGCCATCGCTCAGGACAAAGGCATCGCCGATGGAGAATTCCGTCGCGCGCGAGGGACGGATACCCGAAGTTTCGGTGCCATAGGCTGCACCTGCACGGATGGTGCCGTTGGTGTAGCCGCGCACCTGCACCAGCGCCCCCGCTGTCCCGGCAAAGCTTGCCCCGGAAACATTCGACAGGCCGTTGTAGGTTGCATCGGTGTAGCGGAATGTCGTCCCGTCCGCTGAAATCCTGTCGCCACGGATGTCGACGGGCGCTTCGAAGCCGACCGTACCGGCAAGCGCGATCATCTCGTCCGCATCGATATCCACGTCGAGGACATTGGGATCAAAGCCGTAAACACCATCCGACATCACCCCGACGCCGCCGACGACCACGCCGTTCTTGTAAAGCGGGAAGCCGCCCGGGTCAGCCGCAAGGCCCAACGGCGAACGCTGCGGGCCGATCATTCCGTCACTGAAGCGCGAGGACAGGTCGGAGCAGGGCAACTGGCTGAACTGCACCCCGAAAAGCGGGCCGCTTTCAAGGCCGACAGTCGTCGGCGCGGGCGGAAAATGCTGCTGCACGATCTGCGAAGCGACACGGCTGGAGAAAGCGTTGCCACCACTCGAAAGATAGGCGCCGGTGATGGCCTTGGCGATGGCGGCAGCCTCTGCCGGGACATCGAGCCCCTGGATGTCGATATTCTGGCCGTTGGGCGCATCGGGAATCGCAGCGCTGGCCGGAGCGCCCGGCATGCGGAACACCGCCAGCACATTGCCGACCCGGTCGACGACGGAAATGACCGCCGGAGCCCCTTGCGAATTGGCCTGCGCCGCGGCCTGCGCGATCACTTTTTGGACGTCGGCGACCGAAAGGCTTTCAGCCGCCGGAATGGAATAGAGTTGGCCGGTTGGCGGTGGCGGCGGCGGAGAAGGCGGCGGGACATTGCCCGAGCCCCCGCCCGAAGGCGTGGAATCGCCTCCACCACAAGCCGCCAGTACGAGCAGCGGCGCTGCGACCAGGATTCTCCACCCCCCGGCCATGTCTATTGCAACCTGCGAATGGCGGTGGTGGCAGAGGCAAGCGCGGTGCGGAAATCAGCCGGCTTGTAAGCGTTGGGCTCTTCAACCGCGGCATAGGCCTTGTTGATGTCGGCGCGGATACCCGCAGCCGCACCGGCCGTTACTCGCCCGTTGGTGACAAGCCCGTTGAGCAGCGTGTCGATCGCCATCACCGCCTGCACCGATCCGGTGTAGTCAGTGAAGCGCGGACGGGTAGCCGAACCACCGATGATCTCAATCACGCGGAAAGCGTCCGCATCGATATAGGCCCGCTGGCTGAGCGCGTTGGACAATGCCCCTGCACGCTGCGACAGCGCCTGCGCAGCTTCGCGCGGATTGCCGCCGCCTGCCATCGATTTGTGGAAGTCGCGGCTTGCGGCTTTGAACGCATCGGCCTGAGCAGGAACCAGCGCCCCGGCTACAGCCGACAGCATGATGATGTTTTCATCGTTGAACGGCGGATTTCCGAAAGCGATCGGGCGCTCCGGGTTGGTCTCGAACGTCAGGCGGCGATTGTCAGAGTCCTGAATTTCGCGGTGACACGAATGGCAGTCGAAGAAATAGAACTGCGGAAACGCGCCTTCCATCGAGAAGCGCGGCTGCGCGAACAGGCTGGTCTGGCGCCGCACGGCTTCTGCCTGACCCACCGCCCAGAAGCGCACGGCATTCGGCTTGCCCTTCCGTGAGGCATAATCGCCGTCGATGTCGTGATGCTGCTGAAGCGCGCTGAACAGGTCGAGCTCGAACGACACGCGCGGATGGCCTGCAGCCATCATTTCATGCGTGACGAACTGGCCCGGCTTGGTCGAACCGAAATGGCAATCAAGACAGACATTGGCCCGAACCTGCGGGTTTTCCAGCGGGGTCAGCCCGTCTGCGACATTGGACGCATGGGTCGCCGGGCGAGCATAGTGCGAGGCCAGCCAGCCTTCAGCCGCACCGTGGCAGCTTTCGCACCCCACCCCGTCGCTAAGCTGGAAGCGCGGGCCGCGCTGCGCGCTGGGGGCAAAGGTCGCATGGCAGCCAAGGCACTCGGTTGCCTGAGTGGCAGGCCCAAGACCAAGGCTGCTGGCAATTTGCTGACCGCGCCGCCCTGCGAGTACGGCATAGGCCCGGCTGTGCGCGCCGCTGGGTGATGAGGGTTCCTGCCAGGTCGCGATTTCATCCTGCCGGACAACTGCGCCATTGCCTTCTGCGCGGCCATGACAGGTGGAACCGGCGCAGCTTGCCACGCCTTCGAACGTGCCGTTCCCATAGGCGATGGCTGCGGGAAAGCCCGCTGCAAGCGCAACTAACGCGACAATGCGGAAGAAACCGGAACCGATCCGGTCAAAGGGATCGAGAAATCCCCGCTTCGGCCCTGATACTGTCATCTCTAGCCCCCCACGAGATGCGCTAACTTTGCCAATTTTTCAGCCCCGCGCAAGTCTTGCATCACTTGCCAAAAGCCGACGCCGCGAACTGCGGATCGCACCTTGATTAGCGATCCCGCCAGATCGAGGCTTGTACAGTCCCGTCAGACAGCAACATCTTCAATGCCGATTCTGCCGCTGACACGCTATCCCTCGCCACCCTTGTCACAAGCTTGCGTGCGAGTTGCAACCTCCAATCCGCTGAAAATCCCGAATTGTCGGCAGAATCCATTGCGCGTGCCACTGATTGCCAGCGGACAGGATCGGATTGCCGCTTCGTGCATTCCTGCATCATCATATTGGTGCAGCGCGATATCGCATTGCAACATTTCGCTTGGCGAATCCGGGTGCAAGGGTATGTTCAATTGGTGGGTGACCTTCATTCCCTGACCTTTGCCGTTGCCGCGCTACTGCTGGCTGGCGCGGGTGCGGGATTTGCAGGGGGGCTTTTCGGCATAGGAGGCGGCTTTGTGGTCGTCCCGGCTCTCGTCGTGCTGCTCCCGCTGCTTGGCGTCGCGCCCGATCAGACGGCGCATGTCGCCGTAGGGACCTCGCTGGCGACAATCATTTTCACTTCGATCCGTTCGACCCAAAGCCATGCCAAGCGTGCCGCCGTCGATTTCGATGTACTGCGAAGTTGGGCCGTCTGGGTGGTTATCGGCACGGCACTAGGCCGCGTTGACAAAAGGGATTCCCAAGCCCGCGTGGTTGTGATTCAAGACTGCTTTTTGAGGAGCGGTCATGGGTCGCGGGGATTTGTCGGATGCGGAATGGGAGTTGATCGGGCCGC